>SKEY01000381.1_pt1 | contig 74360 bp, 73 predicted proteins | sample 4843871 | NCBI WGS metagenome assembly SKEY01 (sample SAMN11008797, study PRJNA524170) | human gut metagenome | biome: Human fecal sample; material: Feces; isolation source: fecal sample from pouch patient p36 | host: Homo sapiens | place: Israel: Tel-Aviv | collected 2016-12-04
AATTTTTTCAAAAGGGAATAAATGCCCCCATTCAATGTGGATAACTTCTGGGAATTTGAAATAAATGTGTAAACAGGCAAATCTATTAGAATGGCAGGTTATAAAATTAATTTACCTTTTAAAACTGTTTCCAGAGAGAAAAAGTTGACTTCATTTTTCCGGAAGCCTATAATGAATGGGTGATATGAGATTCAGATAAAAGAAAAGAGGTTTTCATATGAAATATTTGCGGCAATTTGCCATTATTTTGTTTGTTTCCCTGCTTGGAGAGCTGCTGCGTATTCTGATTCCCCTGCCTATTCCTGCAAGTGTATATGGTCTGGTACTTATGCTTGTGGCGCTGACTACTGGGATGTTAAAGGTACATCAGGTAAAGGCAGCAGCAGATTTTTTGATAGAAATCATGCCGGTTATGTTTATTCCGGCTGGGGTTGGGCTTCTGGATTCCTGGCCTGCCTTGCGGTCTGTATGGATTCCGGTTGTATTGATTACACTTCTTACCACAATCATTGTTATGGCAGTAACAGGCCAGGTGGCGCAGAAAATCATAAGAAAAGGAGAAAAAAAGAATGGAAAAGTTTCTCATTGACTCCGTATTTTTTGGAGCAGTTATCAGTCTTGTTGCCTATGAAGTGGGACTGCTGTTGAAAAAGAAATTTAAGCTGGCAATTTTAAATCCTCTGCTTTTGGCAGTGCTTTGCGTGATGGCAGTGCTGGTGGTTCTGGATATTGATTATGAGCAGTATAATGAAGGGGCAAAGTATATCAGTTATCTGCTGACTCCGGCAACTGTATGTCTGGCAGTGCCTTTGTATGAACAGCTGTCTTTGCTGAAGAAAAATTTTAAGGCGGTGGCAGCCGGAATTATTTGTGGAGTTCTGGCAAGCCTGGTGAGTGTGTTGGGACTATCCATACTGTTTGGCCTGACTCATGAACAGTATGTGACCTTGCTGCCAAAATCTATAACCACAGCTATAGGCATGGGGATTTCCGAAGAGTTGGGAGGAATTGTGACCATTACAGTAGCTTCTATTATTATTACGGGGATTCTTGGAAATGTGATGGCAGAGTTTGTATGCAAGATTTTTAAGATTGAACATCCCATTGCAAAGGGGCTGGCCCTTGGAACTGCATCTCACGCTATTGGAACCGCAAAAGCTATGGAAATGGGGCAGGTAGAAGGAGCTATGAGCAGTCTGGCTATTGCAGTGGCAGGGCTTTTGACTGTGGTTGGAGCCTCTGTGTTTGCCGGAATGCTGTAAAGGGCTGTTGCTTTATGCAACAGCCCTTTGTGGCTATCTGGGGAGTTTTGGCTTTACAACATCGAAACTGCCGAAGGTAAAACCTTCTTTACTAAGAAGTACCCAGGTGTTTTTGTCACAGTGCAGGATATAAAGATTTTTTGTTTCCTGCCATTCGCTTACTTTTTTATAGGATATGTTGGTCATTTTCCCGGAACCATTGGTAACGGTGAAAGAATCCTCATAGAAGCGGATGATTCTGCTTGGAGTGACCAGACCGTTTTGTGACATGATTTTGTATTTGGTTTTCCACTTGCTTCTGGGCAGAAAAATAAACATCCAGAGAAGCAGAACAGTAAGAGTGAAAGTTTCACCTATCAGCATAAAGGGAGAACCATTGTTATAGAAAGTCCAGACAGCAATAAGAATATATGCCAGAACTAACAGGATGGTTAAGTTTCTCATTCCTTTGAGATAGCCCTTTTTTCCAATAGCGTGCATCCCTTCATTGAATAATGCGCGGGTTATGGTAACATGGTTTTCAGCAATTGGTGTGGTTTGCATGTGTTATCTCCTTTTGTAGTTTATTGATGCTTTGGTAGTATTACATATTATATCTTCATTTGGGGAAAATGTAAAATGGTTTGGTGCTTTTTGAAAAACAGGATTTATGAAGGGATGCATAGCAGACTGTAATCTGACAGAATATAGAATTTAATGAAAAATAGATTCCATGAATTCGCTTTTTATGCTATGATGAAAATCAAAAAGGCTTTAATTTTTGGAGGATGATAATGGAAAGATTGTTTATAACAGAATTACAGATTATGAATGTCAGACATTTAAAAGATATTTGTATTCCATTGTCAAAAGATAAAATGAAACACTTAATCTTAACCGGAAAAAATGGAAGTGGCAAGACAAGTGTTTTAGAATATTTAAATCGGTATTTTATGAATAGAGAACGCTATCAGGTAGCTGGCGTTACTCAATTTAGTGATGATGTGGCAGCTTTTGTTGGACAGATGGAAGAGAAGCCAAAGGAAAACCAACAGATAGATTCTGGTATGGCGAAGCGGCTTTTGAACTATGTAAGTGAGCTTGCGAAATTACAGGACTCAAAAGATTATGAAAATGGCATAAAAGCAGAATTTAGTATTCCAGAAGAAAACTGGATAGAAACTTTTCAGAAAAGTGGAGTTCTTTTGGCATACTATGGAGCAGAGAGAAAATTCAAGCCTGAAAAACCAAAGCATGTAGAAAAAGTAGAATTAAAAGGCAGTTATGGAACTACAGGTGGTCCGGGGAATGAGTTTATTAAATATTTGCTGGATTTAAAAATGATGGAAGCACTGGCCATTGCCAATGGAAAGCAGGAAAAAGCAGAAGAAATTAAAATCTGGTTTTTGCAGTTCGAGAAACTTTTGCAGCAAATATTTAGTGATACAGAGCTTCATCTGGTTTTTGACGAAGGAGAATTTACATTTTACATTGAGGAAAAAGGGCATAACCCATTTGGGTTTGATACGCTGTCAAGCGGATATGCGGCGGTTTTGGATATTATTGTAGATTTAATTATGAGAATGGAAAAAAATGCAGACAAAAGTTTCCGCTTTTTGCAGCCTGGTATTGTGTTGATTGATGAAATTGAGACTCACTTACATCTAGAAATGCAGAGAAATATTTTGGGACTTTTAACAACGCTATTTCCTAATATTCAATTTATTGTGACAACCCATTCGCCTTTTATTCTAAATAGCCTGAAGGATGTAGTAATCTATGATTTGGAAAATCATATGTTAGTGGAGAATGGTCTGGCAGATGTGCCATACAATGGGATTGTAGAGGGATATTTTAATGTAGATGGAATGTCTAAACTTTTGGCCGGGAAATTTCAAAAATATAAAGAGATTGTGAGTAAAGAAAAATTGAAAGATGAGGATTTTGCAGAAGTAGCAAAACTGGAAATGTTTCTGGATGAGATTCCTGACTATCTGGCGTTAGATATTGCATCGGAATATCAGCGATTAAAGCTGGAATTTGCAAACAGGGAGGATATTTGATGGTAAAAGTAGAAAGAACTTTGCCAGCACCGGCTTCTCTTTTGACAGAATCCAGAAAAGAAAACGGAAACTACGCACTTATAGATGTGGTTCAGCAACTAAGGCAGGATTTCCATGATAAATGTTATGTGTGTGAAATGAAAAATCTCCAAGACCCACAAATAGAGCATTTGCTGCCTCATAAAAATGGAAAGTATAAGGAGCGGGAATTTGACTGGAAAAACTTATTTTGGTCCTGTGGGCATTGTAATAGTGTAAAGAATCAAAAGAAATATGAAGGTCGGATTTTAGATTGCTGTGAGGTGGATCCGGAAAAAGCTTTGTCTTTTAATATAGAGATGAATGATGTCAAGGTACTGGTGAAAAATTCAAATGACGAAAAGGCAATAAAAACCGCAAGACTGGTAGAAGAGGTATTTAATTAAAAAAATACAGGTATGCGGGTTTACAAAAGTGAGTTGAGATTTGCTTTGCTGCAGACGGAGATGAATGTCTTGTATATAAATCTTAATAAATTTAAAGAAAATAAGAATTCAGTTCTTACTCTGAGAACTCTTCGGGGATTGTTAAGCAGGGAGAGTGCATTTGCGGGTTTTAAAAGATGTTATGTAAGAGAACATGCAAAAGATTATCCGGAACTTCTGGAGTTTTTGAAATAAAGGTCAAAAAACTGTATCGTAAAAAAGCTTATAAGAAATAACTTTTTTACGATACAGCCATCTGAATTATCCCATTACCTGAAACATCCAGTTCACCACTCCACAAAACAGAAGTCCCATACCTGTAGGCAGAAGAAATCCCAGCGCTGTCCATTTCAGGCTGTGGGTTTCTTTTTTTATGGTAAGAAGTGTAGTGGCGCAGGGCCAGTGCATCAGGCAGAAAATGAGCACACATACAGCAGTTTCTATGGTCCATCCCTGTTCCATGAAAATCCTGTGCATAGAGGCAAGATTGCCGGGACTTCCAAGAGAAGAACCTGCTGTGTATGCCATAATCATAATAGGGACCACAATTTCATTAGCAGGCATTCCAAGGATAAATGCCAGCAAAATAGTGCCATCCAGTCCAAGAAGCTGTGCAAAAGGATCTAAAAAGCTGGAGGCGGATTCCAGCAGAGAGACACCATTAGAAGACACGTTTGCCAGAACCCAGATGAGAAGCCCGGCAGGGGCAGCCGCAGTGATGGCTCTTAACAGAACTTGCAGAGTCTTGCTGAAAAAAGAATGTATCAGCACAGAAAAAATCTGAGGCTTCCGGTACGGAGGAAGCTCCAGGGTAAAGGCAGATGGAATTCCTTTTGGCAGAGTTTTGGACAAAAGCCAGGAACAGAGAAAAGTCATGACAGTGCCAAAAAGGATGACCCCTGTAAGTAAAAGCGACAGAAGCCAGGTAGATGCTCCACTGCCCAAAGAAGCATTCTGACCTATAAAAAACAGACTTAAAATAGCAATAATAGTGGGAAAACGTCCGTTGCAGGGGACAAAGCTGTTAGTAAGAATGGCAATCAGACGTTCCCTTGGAGAGTCAATAATGCGGCACCCCGTAACGCCAGCCGCATTACAGCCAAATCCCATCATCATGGTGAGAGCCTGTTTTCCACAGGAACAACATTTGGCGAAACAGCAGTCCAGGTTAAAAGCCACCCTGGGAAGATATCCAAAGTCCTCCAAAAGACTAAATAATGGGAAAAAGATTGCCATAGGAGGCAGCATAACACCAACTACCCAGGCAGTAACCCGATAAATACCATATACAATAAGTTGACATAAGTTTTCTGGCAGGATTACGGAAAGACTGTGGAATAAGGCTGGTTCCAGAGAAAAGAGTACAGAGGAAAGTTTATCAGAAAGGAGATTTGCTCCTGTAAGCGTAAGCCAGAAAATAAGAAGGAGGAACAACAACATACAGGGGATTCCGGTAAGAGTTCCTGTAAACAGCGAATCTGCATGAAAATGATGTTTTCTCATAGGAGAAGTTTTTGCCTGGTGTCTGGTTACAACTTTTTGATACAGCAAAGAAGCATAGTCTGCGCAGGCGCTCTGGCAGGCCGCTTCTATTGCAGGAGGTTTTGGACAAGCGCAGGTGTTTTTGGAGACTGCCTGGGCGATTGCCAGCTTCAGGCGGGCAATATCGGTCTTTTTTCGGGCAGTTATGGCAATGACGGGAATTTGCAATTCCTTTTCTAACTTCTCACAGGAAATATGGATACCGCGTTTCTTTGCCTGATCCATGAGATTAATACAAAGAAGAGCATGAGAGGTAAATCGCAAAATTTGCAGTACAAGGGTCAGATTCCGTTCCAAACTGACAGGATCACAGATGATAACTACAAGCTGAGGATTTTTCTGAATCAGGAAATCCTGGGCAATTTCTTCTTCTCTGGAGGTACTGCAAAGGGAATAGCAGCCAGGCAGGTCTACAATGGAATAGAGCTTGTTTTGAATCTTGCAACTGCCTCTGGCAAGGTCTACTGTTTTTCCCGACCAGTTGCCTGTGTGCTGATGAAGCCCGGTAAGCGCATTAAAAATCGTGCTTTTTCCTACATTGGGATTTCCTGCCAGGGCTATCATGGGAACAGAAGAAAGATTAGAGTTTTTCATAAGACATCCCTCTGGAATCTGTTATTTCTTCACTGCAATCTACCTGAATCATACGGGCATCCTGGTTTCTGAGGGCAATGACAGAGCCCCGGATAAGATAAGCCCTGGGATTGTGAAACATTCCTGTATTAACACAGGACACAGGTGTATTCTGGCAAAAACCCAAATCCAGAAGACGATGGATAAGCGCTCTTTTTTCTCCTATTTTCCCTGGTGGACAGGAAATTCCCTGAATGAGCCCGGTTTTGCCCTTGGGCAGCTTACAAAGAGGTATGGTATTCATAGGTGTTTTCCTCCTGATAACAGAGTTCTATATCCTATTTTATGCAGCAGAATTTAGAAAAATGAAACTGCCCTATGAGTAAGATTCCAGAATTGTATCAGCATTTCTGTATCTTCTTCATAGGGCAGTTATAATTTTATAATTCTATGACTAATACCTGATAGCCTTTTAAAGTCACCTGTGTTCCTTTGATTTCAGCGTCAGGATAGTTGTTTAACAGGATATTTTTACCTTTCGAAGGGAGTGTTACCTTCTGTTCTTCCTTCTGGAAATTGCCAATCACCAGAAGGTCTTTTTCTCCTTTTCTGTGGTAAGCCATGAGATTGTGGCGGTCCTCTTCAAAAGGAATGACATCACCGTACACAAAGGTTTCCTTATATTCAGGATTTTTACGCAGAGCAATCAGTTCTTTATAGAAGGCCAGAACGGAATTTTCATCCTGTTCCTGGGCAGCTACATTAATTTCTGTATAATTAGGATTTACCATAAGCCATGGAGTACCCTGAGTGAAACCGGCATTTTTTTCTGCGTTCCACTGTACAGGTGTTCTGGCATTGTCCCGGTTGCGAAGAGAAATAATCTTCAAAGCTTCCTCAGGAGTAAAGCCGGCATCCAGAGATACCTGATACTGGTCAAGGGCGCTGATATCATCTACCTGTTCAACAGGAATTACCGGCAGATTTTCCATACCGATTTCCTGTCCCTGATAGATAAACGGAAGACCTCTCAGAAGGAAATATACAGCAGCCAGCATTTTTTTGCTCTCCAGAGATACTTCGCCTTCTGGAATGTAATAGCTTACACCGCGGGGCTGGTCATGGTTTTCAATAATGTTGGAATAGAAACCATGGTTTCCAACTTTTCTCTGAGCATCAAAATGGCATTTTTTGTAAGCATCCGGTGTGATTCTCTTGCAGTCATACCATCCTTTGTCGCTGCCTCCCCAGACATTGGTAGAAAAGTTGAAGATAGAAGAGAAGTATCCCCCATCTCCAATAAAATCAGGAAGCTCTTCTGGCTTTTCATTAAATACTTCTCCAACAGAAAAAGCATCATACTGGGAGAAAGTACGTCTTTGCAGTTCTCCAAGAAATTCTCCAACACCTTCTGCATCTTCCAGCATTAAAGCAATGTCGCACAGCCCGTCTTCTCTGTCTGTGGGATAGTTTTTATAAGGGAGTTTTTTCTTAATGTTAATAATTGCATCAATGCGGAAGCCAGCTAAACCTTTGTCCAGCCACCAATTTACATTTTTGTAAACTTCTTCTCTGACTACGGGATTTTCCCAGTTTAAATCAGGCTGTTTCTTGTGGAAAACATGCATATACTGTTTCTCAGGATGACCAGGGAGAGGTTCCCACACAGAGCCACCAAAATAACTTCTCCAGTTGCATGGAAGCTCCTGGCCTTCTTTGCGGTCTTCAATATAGAAGAAATTTCCGTATTCCCCATCCGGATCAGCGCAGGCTTTTTCAAACCATTCGTGTTCATCAGAACAGTGGTTTACTACTAAATCCATTAAAATATACATGTCACGTTTCTTAGCTTCCCTAATTAATTCATCCATATCTTCCAGCGTACCGAAAGAAGGGTCAATATTATAGTAATCAGAGATATCATATCCCTGGTCTGCAAAGGGAGAAGGATAAATAGGAGAAATCCACACAATATCCACGCCTAAATCTTTTAAATAGTCTAATTTTTGAATAATACCCTGTAGATCACCGATTCCGTCACCATTAGAATCGTAGAAACTCTTTGGGTAAATCTGATATGCTACTTTGTCATGCCACCATTTTCTTTCCATGGTACTACCTCCGTAAAGTTGTTCCTTTGTTTTCATAAACTTTATTATAAGGGACAAATCCGGTTCGGTCTTACGATTATTTGATGAAAAACTGCAATATTATGACTTTTTAGGAGAAAAGTGCTTTCGATATTGCAGAGGGGTAAAGCCGGTATCCTTCTTAAACTCACGCAGAAAGTTTCCAAGATTGTGAAAACCACAGTCCAGACAAATATCCATTACAGGTAAATCCGTGGTCTGTAAAAGAATAATTGCCTGTTTAATACGATACTCATTAATATAGGAAACAGGAGACTTTCCCAGGGCTTTTTTGAAAAAACGACAAAAGTATTGCTCATTCATATTTGCCTGCTGGGCTAAATCCCGGATATAAAGCTTCTCCTGGTAATGAGAGCGGATGTAGGCAAGAGACCTTTTAATAATTTCTACCCGGTAATGGTCTGTTTTTTCCGGTTCTGTAAGCAGGGAAAAAGAAGAAAGAGTTCCCAGGATTTTTAACAGACTTGCCCGTATAAAAAGCTGGGAAGCCAGATTCTCTGTGACCATCTGGATATCCTTGGCAAGAAAAAAACCAGTCTGGTGAAAATGATTGACAATTTCCAGATATTCTTGTTTAATCCGCGCAAATGCAGGATGAGTGGACTCCAGCATATGAGGAAACTGAATTTCCCGATTGACCAGGGGATGGATAAGCCTGGTCTGGGCCATATCATAATGCTCAAAGCTGAGAATGCAGGGATTGAACACAATGGCAGATTCTACACTTTTGGACAGAGGTTCAATAGAATGCAGATCGCCGGAGTTAATAAAAAAGAAACACTCCTGGTTAATGAAGTAAGATTCCATATTGACATTTACTTTGTAATCACCCTTCATAAAATAAATAATTTCCATTTCATCATGCCAGTGGTGCTTGGCTCCTGACCAGACAGTATCTTCAAATACTTCATAAAGCCCACAGGGGAAAACAGAAGTTCCATGGTCTCTCTGTTCTTTTAAACGTTCTGAAACTGGATTCATTCCATATACCTCCTACTCTGCTTTTCGGAACATGGCAAAGAACACAGCCACAAGTCCCACACAGCTTATCCAGACAGCTTCTTTACCAAGGCGGAGCGTGAGAAATCCACCTACAGCAGCCCCCAGAATAAAAAATAGAATAACGTTATAGTATTGAAGACTGTTTCTTAACAATTTTCTGTTCCGGGTTTTGGTGTATAAATAGAGATTTTCTGTGGCGCTTCTCAGGTTACCAGTACACATGGTGGTGGCAAAGGTATTCCCGTTCATTTTGCGAAAAGCCTCTACCTGGAGGGCGCATACAAAGGAAACCATAATATTTACCGCCGCATTGGAAGGGCCAAGAGGTAAAAATCCGGAAATGACTAAAATCATAAATTCCAGAAAAACAACAGCCTGGCGCCAGTGAAAGCTTTGCTTCCATTTCAGGCAGGACTGAATCATTTCACAGATAAGGATGCCCAGCACAAAAGCCAGAACCGGCATAAAATAGTGAAAAGCCTTCGACCAGTCTCCATTTGTAAGATATACTCCCAGAAGAACCAGATTTCCGGTCTGCGCATTGGCAAATACGTGACCTCTGCAGATATAGGTGTAAGCATCCAGAAAACCACCTACCAGGGCTAACAAAAGCCCCAGAAGATGGGTTTCAGACATTTGTTGTTTGGTGTTTGTAGTGCTCATTTTTCTTTCTCCTTTACAGCCTGTATTACAGGATGAGATTCTGTTTAAAAGGATAGCATAAATTAAAAGCAGGAACAAGGAAAAAACAGGTATAAAATCTGGAAAGCCGCATATCATAAGATATAGAAACAAAGCTTGACAAAGAAGTCAGGCAGGTCTATACTTTTAAATATAGAAAAATTGACGCGGGATGGAGCAGTCTGGAAGCTCGTTGGGCTCATAACCCAAAGGCCGCAGGTTCAAATCCTGCTCCCGCTATTGAAGAAAGAAGAAATCCGGAATCAAGCCAGGAGTTCTTCTTTTTTGTTTTAGAAAATTTCACTTAGGACTAGCCCTTATCTCAGGAAATTGGTATAATAAAGCTATCTTTACACGTACCCATACGATAAAATCTAGCAGAGGGGAGGAATAAGCTACTATGAGAAATACATGCAGCTTATGCGGCGGTAAATTAAAGGACGGAATTTGCACAGAATGCGGAATGGACAATCGCAAATCAGATGCAGCTTATAAAAGCGCTTTAAATCAAAGTGACTGTGCAAACATGAAATTCAGTCATGTACACGAAGATGGGAAGGCACAGGCTTATGAAAAGCCAAGGATGAACCAGACCAGGAAACCAGAAAAGGAGAAATCAGAAGATTCTGCTACAGAAAAAGCACGGGATAAGGGGGCAGCATCTTACTCAGCGTCCCAACACCAGTCTACAGGGGCTTATACACCAAGAACCTTTACTCAGGGACAGAAGCAGGGGAAAAAATCCATAGGATTAATTCTGATTATTGGAATTATTGTTGTGGGTGTGATTTTTTTGTTAGTGAATGGAATATCGAATATGGACTCTCCAGAGACAACTGATGAGATTTGGGATGATGATTTTTTTGCAGAGGATGAGGAAAACCTTCAAAATGAGGATGACCAGTTTGCAGGGGCAAATGGCAGCCTGGATGAAGATGGAGAAGTCTGGGAAGAAGAGCTTATGGCTGGAATGTATGTAGTGGGAATTGACATTCCGGAAGGGGAATACACACTTACCGGAAAAGAGGGAAGTTCTTATGGTGTGTTTGATAAGGAACACAGTATATCAGATAACCGCAGATTCGGGGAAGAAGATGTTTATCAGGTGGAAAATGTGGAATTGTTCCAGGGAGCGCTGGTGTGTGTAGACGGGCTTTATCCGGTGAACTTTTCTACAAAAAATGCACAAACACAGGATATGGGCACAAGAGAAGCCAATCCTCTGACAGAGAGTTATGAATTTTCAGGAACAGCAGTAGCCGGAGAAGATTTCCCGGAAGGAACTTATGATGTCTATGCAGTGGGAGATGATTTTGGTGTGTTCCAGTTTGGTGTGGATCTTATCAGAGTGGATTATACTGTACCATTTTCTTTTTCTACTTTAATGGAAAAAAATCCTACAGATGAATATCCGGACTATTGTTCTGTGTATAAAAATGTGGTATTTCCAAAAGGGGCGGTTCTGGAAACAGAAGAGCTTCAGATAAAGCTGGAACCAAGTCCGGAAGTTACCACCACAGACTATCTCTCTTTTTATGACAATACTTATTAATCATGATAGAAAATAAAGAACAACAGGAGTACGCATGAGTAAAAAGAAGAAAAAAAGGACAGCAGGAGATGTAATCCGCACGTTGATGTTAATTTTGGCATTAGGTGTTTTTCTCTTTTCAGCAGTGAATCTGGTTCAGATTTTTCTGGAATACAAACAGGGGACGGATGAATATGACAGAATGAGAGAGTTTGTGACAGAAGAAGTGGAGAAACAGCCACAAGAGGGAGAAACAGAGGCCAGGGGGGAGGAAGTTGAGGAAGAAAAGCCACAGGCACCCCAGGTGGACTGGGCGGGACTTCAGGCCATTAATCAGGATATTATTGCATGGATTCAAATCGAAGGTACCGATATCAGTTATCCAGTGGTAAAGGGTGAGGACAATTCTTACTATTTAAAGCATACCTTTGAGGGAAAATCCAATATTGCAGGAGCAATTTTTATAGATTCTGCAAACAGCAGTGATTTTGAAGACTGTAATACCATTATTTATGGACATAATATGAAAAATGGCTCCATGTTTGGAACTTTAAGGAAACATTTCAAAGACGCGGCTTCTGTTCCGGGAAAATACATATGGATTTGTACACCACAGAAAAACTATAGATATGAAATTTTTTCAAGTCATGTGGTAGATGCTGCAGGCGAGGTGTATACCCTGTTTCCAGAGGCGGATGATACCTTTGCCGGATATCTGGAGCAGATGGCTAAACAGTCTCTTGTTTCCTTTGATGTTCCGGTGTCTAAAGAGGATAAGATTATTACCCTGTCCACCTGTACGGGAAATGATGCCACAAGATTTGTAGTACAGGCCAGAAGAGAAGGGGAATATTAGGAGATGTTTTCTATGGATAAAACAGAAGCATTACAAAAAATAATTTCAGAAACAGAAAATATTGTGTTTTTCGGCGGAGCAGGAGTTTCCACAGAAAGCGGGATACCGGATTTTCGCAGTGTAGACGGACTGTATCACCAACAATGGGATTATCCGCCGGAAACCATATTAAGCCACCGCTTTTTTATGAGAAAACCAGAGGAATTTTATCGTTTTTACAAGGCGAAAATGCTTTGTGATACTGCTGTGCCAAACGCAGCCCACAAGAAGCTGGCAGAGATGGAGCAGAAGGGAAAGCTGAAGGCCATAGTTACCCAGAATATCGATAATCTGCATCAGATGGCAGGGAGCAAACATGTGCTGGAACTTCATGGAAGTGTGTATCGCAATTATTGTATGAAATGCGGCGCTTTTTATGATTTTGCATATATGAAAAAAAGCGACGGTGTTCCAAAATGTGAAAAATGTGGCGGAATGATTAAACCGGATGTGGTTTTGTATGAGGAAGGACTGAATCAGGATACGGTCCGAAAGTCCGTACAGGCTATTTCAGAGGCAGAAGTAATGATTATCGGAGGCACTTCTCTGTCCGTTTATCCGGCGGCTTCTCTGATTGATTATTTCCAGGGACGTTACCTGGTGGTAATTAACAGGGATGAAACCCCTAGAGACAGAGTGGCAGACCTGGTTATCAATGCGCCCATTGGTGAGATTTTTGAACAGATTCATCTATAAAGAGAGGTTTAGAGATATGAGTTATAACTATGAAGTTGGGGATATTGTAAAACTAAAGAAACAGCATCCCTGCGGCAGCCATGAATGGGAAATTCTGAGAGTTGGGGCAGATTTTCGCCTGAAATGTCTGGGATGTGAACACCAGGTGATGCTTGCCAGAAAATTAGTGGAGAAAAATACCAGAGAATTGAGAAAAAAAGACTTGCAAAACTTTTAAGGGTATGGTAGAATTTAACCTCGTGATATATTATTATCCTTGTTCCCTGTCAGACAGGGGGCCAAAAGACCAAAAGGAGGTTACAACAAGCATGAACAAATACGAATTAGCATTAGTCGTAAATGCCAAGATTGAAGACGAAGCTCGTGCAGCAGTAGTGGAAAAAGCAAAAAACTATATTGCTCGTTACAACGGAACAGTAACAGAAGTTGAAGAATGGGGCAAGAAAAGATTAGCTTATGAAATCCAGAAAATGCGTGAAGGCTACTACTACTTCATTCAGTTCGAAGCTGACGCTGCATGCCCTGCAGAAGTAGAACGTCATGTACGTATTATGGACAATGTTTTAAGATATTTAGTTGTTAAAAAAGAAGCTTAATATCTGTCTGAAGAATAACTTCAAGGACATAAAACGTGATTCATTCTAATTGACAAGTCTTTCGATTATGAGGTGATTAGATGAATAAAGTAATTTTAATGGGACGTTTAACCAGAGATCCTGAGGTGAGATATTCCGCAGGAGAAAATTCAATGGCGATTGCCAGATATACACTGGCTGTTGACCGCCGTTTCAAAAGAGACGGGGAAGCAAGTGCAGACTTTATTGGCTGTGTGGCTTTTGGAAGACAGGCAGAATTTGCAGAGAGATATTTCCGTCAGGGTATCCGTATTGTAGTAACCGGAAGAATTCAGACCGGAAGCTACACAAACAGAGATGGCAACAAGGTTTACACTACAGATGTAGTGGTAGAAGAGCAGGAATTTGCAGAGAGCAAAGCTGTCAGTGACAGTCATACATCTCAGAGTTCTTCCATGGGAGCCGGCTTTGGAGCACCATCCCAGGCTGCGCCTGCACCAAGTGCCGCATCAGCAGACGGATTTATGAATATTCCAGACGGAATTGACGAAGAGCTGCCGTTTAGCTGAGAATCAGCTTAGAACGGTGTACTATTGATAGGAGGTAAACAATCATGGCTTACGAAAAAGGTAATAGACCGGATTCTCCAATGAAGAGAAGAGGCGGACGCAGAAGAAAAAAAGTTTGTGTATTCTGCGGACAGGAAAATAATGAAATCAGCTACAAGGATGCAAATAAACTGAAAAGATACGTATCTGAAAGAGGAAAAATTCTTCCTAGAAGAATCACAGGAAACTGTGCAAAACATCAGAGAGCTCTTACAGTTGAAATTAAGAGAGCAAGACATCTGGCAATTATGCCATACGTTCAGGACTAATTTTCCGGAAATTTTACAGGAAAATATCCTAATTTGCAGAAAGAATGAGGAACTTCCGCGTTTGCGCGGGAGTTCCTTTTCTTTTTAAGTTGTATAATAGGGGAAATAATGCTATAATATTACGTAAGTTTCCAACTTAAAATAAGTATCGGCAGGTGAAGATATGGATGGAAAAATCAAGATTAAAGGCCACCTGAAGTTTTATATGCAGTGGCCGGTCATTCTGAGCATATTGTTGATTGTTATGGATGTGTTGGTATTTTCTGTGAGTGTCAAGGCAGGAACCTTGGTCAGCATTTTTTTGGCTGCATATATTTTAGTGGTGGTGTTCCTGTATTTCCATAGTAAGACAATGATTATGAATGAATTGATTTCCTTTGCAACCCAATATGGGCAAGTGCAGAAAACCCTTCTCAATGAGTTTGCTGTCCCCTATGCCCTTTTGGATTATAATGGAAAAATTTTGTGGATGAATGAAGCCTTTTCCACCTTGACAGGGAAAAATAAACGGTATCGGAAGGCAGTTTCCTGTGTGTTTCCGGAAATTGCAGGAGATAAGCTCCCCAAGAAAGAAGAAAAAGAAGTTAATATCCGATATAATGAAAGGGATTATAAGGCTGTAATGAAGTCGGTTTCTCTGAAAAAGCTTTTAGAAGAATCCGGCCTGGTGGAAATGGAGTCCCACAGTGATTTAATTGCGCTTTATTTGTTTGATGAGACAGAGCTGAACCAGTATATCCGTCAGAAAGAAGACGAAAAGCTGGTAACAGGACTTTTGTATCTGGATAATTATGATGAAGCTCTGGACAGTGTAGAAGAAGTGCGGCGTTCTCTTCTGGCTGCACTGATTGAGCGAAAGCTGGGAAAATACTTCAGTGAAGTGGACTGTCTTTTGAAACGATTGGAAAAGGATAAATTTATTCTGGTTATGAGACAGAAATCCCTGGAAGAACTGAAGAAAAAGCGCTTTAACATTCTGGAAGATGTTAAAACCGTTAATATCGGAAATGATATGGCGGTGACCATTAGTATTGGTATCGGGCTTAATGCGCCTACCTATGCGCAGAGCTATGAATATTCCAGAATTGCCATTGATCTGGCTCTTGGACGCGGCGGTGACCAGGTAGTTATTAAAGATAAGGATCAAATGACCTTCTTTGGCGGAAAATCACAGCAGATGGGTAAAAACACCAGAGTCAAAGCCAGAGTGAAAGCCCATGCCCTGCGGGAATTTATGATTAGCAATGACAAAGTAATTGTTATGGGGCATAAGATTTCAGATGTGGATTCCATTGGAGCAGGAATCGGTATTTACAGGGCAGCCAAGTCTTTGAATAAGCGGGCACATATTGTAGTGAATAATCCCACCATGTCGGTGCGTCCCATTATTGAAAGCTTCCGGCAAAATGCAGATTATGATGAGCATATGTTTATTAACAGCGAGGCGGCCAGAGAGATTGTGGATAACAATACCGTTGTGGTTGTAGTGGATACCAATAAGCCAAGCTATACGGAATGTGAAGAACTGCTTCAGAAAACGAAGACCATTGTAGTGTTGGATCACCACAGACAGGGTAGCGAAGTGATTAAAAATGCGGTGCTATCCTATATTGAACCTTATGCGTCTTCTACTTGTGAGATGGTGGCAGAGATTCTCCAGTATTTTTCAGACGATATACGGATTTATAATATTGAAGCAGACGCCCTTTATTCCGGTATTATGATTGATACCAATAATTTTACTGCAAAAACCGGTGTTCGTACTTTTGAAGCGGCAGCGTTTTTAAGACGTTGCGGAGCAGATGTAACCAGGGTAAGGAAAATGTTCCGGGATGATGTGAAATCCTACAAAGCAAAAGCAGAGGCAATCCGCAATGTGGAAACCTATAAGGGAAGTTTTGCTATTAGTGTGTGTCCAAGTGAAGGAATTGACAGCCCTACTGTAGTGGCTTCCCAGGCGGCGAATGAATTGCTGAATGTGGACAGTATTCGTGCCAGCTTTGTACTGACTGATTATCAGAATAAGATTTATATCAGTGCAAGAGCCATTGATGAAGTGAATGTACAGATTATCATGGAACGTCTGGGTGGAGGCGGTCATATTAATATGGCAGGCGCTCAGCTGCCGGGTATTTCAGTGAATGAGGCAATCCGCCAGTTAAAAGAAACTCTTGACAAGATGATGAAAGAAGGAGACATAGAAGCATGAAAGTAATTTTAATTGAAGACGTAAAATCCTTAGGAAAAAAAGGCCAGATGGTAAATGTAAGTGATGGCTATGCCAGAAATATGTTATTTCCAAAAAAATTAGGGGTAGAGGCTACTCCTAAAAATATCAATGACCTGAAGCTGCAGAAAGCCCATGAAGAGAAAGTAGCTAAAGAAAATCTGGAAGCGGCAAAGGCTTTTAAGGCAGAGCTTGAAACCAAACAGGTAACAGTGGCTATTAAAGTAGGAGATAACGGAAGAACTTTTGGTTCTGTATCTACTAAGGAAATTTCCGAAGCAGCCAAAAGCCAGCTTGGATATGATATTGATAAAAAGAAAATGCAGCTTGCAAATCCAATCAGGGAATTAGGTACTACTTTAGTGCCGATAAAGCTCCACACACAGGTAACTGCAGAGCTTAAGGTTGTAGTAAAGGAAGCATAAGAAGGGAGTTTCTGCCAGTATGGAAGAAGCACTGATAAAGCGGATTCTGCCGCACAGTATGGAAGCAGAGCAGTCGGTTATTGGTTCTATGATTATGAGTAAGGATGCTATTGTGGAGGCATCAGAAATGATTACCGGCGCAGATTTCTACCAGCAGCAGTATGGAATTGTGTTTGAGGCTATGGTAGAGCTTCATGACGAAGGAAAGGCTGTAGACCTGATTACCTTGCAGGACAGGCTAAGAGAAAAGGAACTTCCTCCGGAAATATCCAGTATGGAGTTTGTCCGGGACCTTTTGTCCGCAGTACCCACTTCTGCCAATGTGAAATATTATGCTGAGATTGTGGCGGAAAAATCCATGCTCCGTAAGCTTATTAAAACGACAGAGGAAATCAGCAATCTCTGTTATCTTGGAAAAGAGAAAACCCAGGATATTTTAGAAGTAACGGAGAAGAAAATCTTTGACCTGGTACAGAACCGGGGCAGCGAAGAATTTGTACCTATCCGTCAGGTGGTGTTAAATGCCATTGAAAAAATCGAAAAAGCATCCAGAACCCAGGGCAGCGTTACGGGAATACCAACAGGATTTATTGATTTGGATTATAAAATGTCAGGCTTTCAGCCCTCGGATTTGATTCTGGTGGCAGCCAGACCTTCTATGGGAAAAACAGCTTTTGTCCTGAATATTGCACAGTATATGGCTTTCCATAATGATGTGACCACAGCTATCTTTAGTTTGGAGATGTCCAAGGAACAGCTTGTGAACCGTCTTCTGGCTCTGGAGTCAAAAGTGGATTCTCAGAATATCCGAACCGGTAATCTGGAGGACGAAGAATGGGCGAAGCTTATTGAAGGAGCCAATATTATTGGGAAGTCGCACCTGATTATTGATGATAAGCCTGGTATTTCTATTTCAGAGCTCCGTTCCAAATGCAGAAAGTATAAGATGGAGCATAATCTGGGGATTATCTTTATTGACTATTTGCAGCTTATGACCGGAAGCGGAAGAAGTGAGTCCAGACAGCAGGAAATCTCAGAGATTTCCAGGTCTTTAAAAGCTCTTGCAAGGGAGCTGAATGTTCCGGTGGTAGCTCTGTCACAGTTAAGCCGTGCGGTAGAGCAGAGACCGGATCACAGACCCATGCTTTCGGATTTGCGTGAGTCCGGAGCCATTGAGCAGGATGCGGACGTGGTAATGTTTATTTACCGCGACGATTATTATAATAAAGATTCTGAAAACAAGAATATTGCAGAAATTATCATTGCAAAACAGAGAAACGGTCCTATTGGAACCGTGAATCTGGTTTGGATGCCGAATTATACGAAGTTTGTGAATATGAAGAAGTAGGCAGCATGAAGAAAGAATGGAGCTATTGTATCAGGTGCAATAGTTCCATTTTTTTGTCGAACGTATTTTCTTGCATTTTCAGATGGGTTTGCTATAATGATTAAGAGAAGAAGAGAAAGGGGTCAGTATATGCAGGAGACCGTTTACTCGGTTTCTGAAGCGGTGAGATTGTTGGAAATTCAGTCACATGTACTCCGGTACTGGGAAGAAGAAATGAAACTGCCGATTCAGAGAAACGAGATGGGACACAGATACTACACCCGATATGATATTCAGGTGTTCCTGAGTATAAAAGAACTGAAGAAAAAAGGGTATTCGCTGAGAGAAATCGGAAAGCTGATGCCCCTTTTTTATCATAATAAGCAGAACAGGAAAGTTGAGCTGCCAAAACAGGAATCCCCAAAAGTGAAACCAAAACAAAAACCACAGATTTACAGAGCAAAGCCTTTTGGCATTTCCGGAGAATTTATGGAGATTGTGAGTCGGATTGTCCAGGAACGATTGAAGGAAGAAAATTCTGAGGAAGCGCGCTATAAAAGGCTGGACGAAAGAATTCGAAATTACCAGCAGTCCAGACGGGAAGTTGCAGCAGCAGCGGAACAGAAAAAGACGAAGAGAAAAAAGAATGGAAAGAGATAGAAATAAAAGGGAGGCTGATAATACAGCCCCCTTTTATAAGTGTGTTATGTAGTAATGATTACTCTTCTACAATAGCTTCTGTAGGACATACACCAGCGCATGTTCCACAATCTACACATGTATCAGCATCGATTACGTATTTTCCATCACCTTCGGAAATAGCTTCAACTGGACATTCTCCAGCGCATGTTCCGCAGCTTACACATTCATCTGTAATTACATATGCCATGATCTTATCCTCCTTGTATATTCTGAATGAGAAAACTCACTTCTTAGAGTTATTCTAATATATTTATACCTATAATACAAGTCTTATTTTTCATACAAATGTAAAATATAAAATGGAGAAAAACGGTTGAATATAAGTTCAAAAGGGCTTATAATGGAACGAGAATAAATGAAGGAGGACAAAATTCATGAAAGTGACATCTGATATGACAATTGGTGAATTAATCCGTATGGATCAGAATATCGTTCCAATTCTTATGAGAGCAGGTATGCACTGCATCGGCTGCCCATCCGCTCAGGGAGAATCACTGGCAGAAGCTGCTATGGTTCATGGTATTGATGGAGAACTGTTAATCGCACAGATTAATGATTTCCTGGAAAATAAATAAGATATTTACCAAAATGGAAAAGAAAAAGGAGCTGTTACATGAAGTACAGCTCCTTTTATCATGTGAAACGCATCTTTAGATGGTTGTAAGTTTCTCTAAGGCATTTTCAGAAATTACACATCCGCCGTGTTCTGCAAGATAGGCTTCTCTGGCAGCAGACAGGGAAATTCCCTTTCCGTATTCGGAGAGCATATTGCAGACTTTATTGAAGTTTTCCGGAGAGGTTCCCTCCTGGTGGAGAATCAGGTTGTATTCTCCTGTTTTGCCATCTTTATACAAAGCGCTGAAACCCTGGAAAAAGTGATTTAATCCGTGAGCAGCGTCAATTACTGCATCCAGGTTTGGGAAAACATATTCTCTCATAAGATTTACGGAAATCGGTTTTTCCTGGGCGTCGGAATCTTTTTCCTCTGTTTTGGTATCGGCATTTTCTTTTTTCAGACGTTCCATGGCTTTGGACTTGGCTTCATAAATTTTATGAAAGATGTCCAGAATGTCATCAGCACCTTCCAGCTCCAGGGCTGGGGTGTCGCCGGATGAGGAACCCTGACTGGAAAATGGTGTGAACTTGGAAAAACGTGTATCCAGTTCTTCAGGGTCTTCAACTTTTGAGATAATTAAAATAATACTATCCGCTGACACTGGAATTGCCTCAATCATAAGTGGAATATTATCTGCCTCAAAGCCAAATTCTGTATTTGCCTGTTGCATCATATCACGGAAGAGGTCTTTGGCTTTTTCTGTTCCATAGGCCAGTTCACTTAAACGAATATGCCGCTCTTCCAGATCTGCTCTGGTAAGGGTGCATCGGATTTGATTTTCATTAATTTTTTCTATTTTCATAACATCACTCCTGTCTGAGTATTGTTCTAAAGATGCTATTTTTCCTTTTATATTATATACTATGCGGATAGAGATTGTAAAGAAGGAAATGCTTGCGAATTTTACAAGAAGGTGCTATAATAGAACACAGATAGAAAAAGCGCCCCAGAAATATCAGGAAAGGGGTGAAAAGGTCTTTATTATTTTTCATTTTTATTTATTCTTTTGCAGTTCATAGTTTGCAGCAATCCGCTGCAGCGGTAGTGCGTTCTGTACAGCCGCAGGATTTCCGGGTAAAGAATAAGAACTTTTGCATTACAAAACAATTTTGACTTCTAAAGTGATGTGGGGACTTTTTCTATCTCTTTTGTATCTGGATGAAAACGTTTTATGTCAGAAGAACAGGATGGTAATATATCACGAACTATTTAGCAATCCTGTCAGGAGGAGATATGGATAGACGAGAGAACACAGATCTGTATCAGGAGCTGGAAACATACCGGAATATGGGAGTTCCACTGTATCTAAACGGAAGAGAAAGTACCCCAAAGCGTATTGCAAGGGCGTACCGGATTGCGGAAGAAGGCGACTATATGCGTGATTACATTCAGGATGAAAATGGAAAAGTACAGGGTCTTTCCTTTGATTATGTGCAGGATGAGCCGGTTTATAATTATGTACATAGAAGAAAAAATCTGAAAAAACCATGAAATCAGGGAAGAAAATGATGACGAAAGGGAAAAGTGTGGTATAATGATTGCACAAAGTGCAATCCAAGCCAATGTTGCCATTGGCTTGCTGCCACTGGAGTGGCAGGTTATGCCGGCAAGCCACGGCTTGAAAAGTAAATGCCCTTGTAGGGCGCTTCCTTTTCTGTGTTCGTGGTATGATACAAAAAACGAAAGAGAACAGAAGGAGTTGAAATATGGCAAAGCGAAGGAGAAGAAGGAGGAGAAACAGTCAGCTTATGGCAGTGCTGGTGGTTCTGCTCCTGGTACTTGTGGTTGGTGCGGCTGGTGTGATTACCGCTTATATTAAGAAGTATACGCCCTCAGATGCCAGGATGGCGCTGAAGGATTACTATCAGATTCAGGATGAGAATGATGTGGTTCTGATTCTTCAGGATAAAATCAGTGAGATCCGGGGCAAGCTTGCAGATGGAATGGTGTACGTTCCTTATGAAGTAGTAACAGGTACTCTGGGGGGGAGATTTTACTGGGATGAGGAATCTCAAAAGATGCTTTATACTACTTCAGAGGAGATTCTGGAACTTGAACCGGAGAGCAGTTCCTATGTTTGCAATCAGGAAAACCAGGAAAAAGAATATAAGATTGTGCGGGAAATAGATGGGGAACGCTATCTTGCCCTGGACTTTTTAGAAGAATATATGCAGATTCAGGGGACTACTTATGAGAAACCGGCCAGGACGGTAATTACATATCAATGGGGAACTGCCAAAACATTAACCGCCAGAGAGGATACGGTTGTCCGGTATCAGGGCGGGATTAAAAGCCCCATTCTGTGCGATGTGAAGGCTGGGGATTCCCTGACCCTTCTGGAAGAACTGGAAAACTGGTCCAGAGTTATGACAAAAGACGGACTGGATGGTTATGTGGAAAAGAAACACATGGATAAGCCACAGGAAACAGCGCTTGTGTATGAGGGAAGCTATGAGGAAAATTATACCAGCCTTACCAGAGACCATAAGATAAATCTGGCATGGCATCAGGTAACTTCTGAAGCAGCAAATGAAACCTTTGAAGACGCTGTGAAAGATGCGGCAGGAGTGAATGTGATTTCACCAACCTGGTTTTCCATTACAGGAAATGAAGGAACCATTTCTTCCCTGGCAAGTGCAGACTATGTAAGTAAAGCTCATGCAAAGGGAATGGAAGTATGGGGACTTATTGATAATTTTAATGAAAATATCAGTACGCTGGAAACACTGTCAGCCAGAACTTCCAGAGCACATATTATTGAAAAATTATTACAAGAGGCACAAAGAGTAGGTCTGGATGGAATTAACGTGGATTTCGAGGCGCTTACAGAAGAAGAGGTTCCTCATTTTATTCAGTTTTTAAGAGAACTGTCTATTACCTGCAGAGCTAATAATCTGGTGCTTTCCATTGATAATCCGGTTCCTCAGTACACGGCTTTTTATAATCGTAAGGAGCAGGGAATTATTGGAGATTATGTGATTATTATGGGATATGATGAACATACCATTGGTTCCCCGGAGGCGGGCTCTGTTGCGTCCCTTCCTTTTGTGGAAGAAGGTATCCGTCTGACGCTGGAAGAGGTGCCGGCAGAAAAAGTGATTAACGGAGTTCCTTTTTATACCAGATTGTGGACAGAAGCCAACAATGGAACAGTAAGCAGTAAGGTCATGGGAATGGAAGAGGCCAGCCAGTATACCAGTGAGAAGGGAATGGATGTATACTGGAATAAAGAGGTTTCCCAAAATTATGGAGAGCTGCAGACAGAGAATGGGCTGGAGAGAATCTGGCTGGAGGATGAAAAGTCTCTGGAAGCAAAGCTTCAACTTATAAAAGAGTATGAATTAGCTGGCTGTGCTGCGTGGAAGCTGGGCTTTGAGCGCGCAGATGTATGGCCGGTAATCAGTCAATATTTACAGTAAGAGAAAAATATAGAGGTGGAGTATTATGGCAGAACACGAAATGTTAAAAACAAGTTTAATGGGCGGCTACGATAAGGAAGAGGTTCAGGAGCTGATTCAGAAAATGAAGGATGAGATGGCAGAGGCTCAGGTGAATTTCAGAAAGCAGATTGCAGACCGAGATGAAAAGATTGCAGAGCTGCAGAAGCGTATTGATTTAAAGGATGCTTATCAGGCGCGCATGGAAGAGAACATTAAAGAAAAATATCAGAAGTATATTGATAATTATGAAAGTATTGGAAAATTGGTTTTCGATGCACAACTGAAGGCAGACAGCATGGAAAAGGAAACCAGGGAAAAATGCGACCAGATGATTGCCGAAGCAGAAGAGGAGGCAAAACGAAGAGTGGAATCTGTGCAGTCAGAGATTGATGATAAGCTGGTGGAAGGTAAGAAGAAATATCTGGCCGTTCAGGAAGAGATGAATGGAATTGTAGAACTGATTAATCAGGCACAGCGCAGATTTATGTCTTCATATAAAGAAGTACATCAGATTATCAGCAGTATGCCAACTTCTTTAAGCGATATTGGAGATGACATGGAACTTGAGCTTCACAAGGTTCAAATGCCAAAGGAACCAGAAGAAGGAGAAGAAGAAACCCAGGAAATGCACCTGGGAGATACTCAGGAACTGGATATTCTGGATTCTCTGGATGATATTGCTGAGCTGGAAGAGTTTGATGAAGAAGATGATGAGGAAGAGGATGAAGACAGCAAACTGGCTCTTCAGATTTCCAGATTGTTAAGCGAAGAGGATGAAGCAATGCTGGAAGAGGAACTGGATGAATTTTTAAAGGATGAATAAGGGTTACGAAAGAAAAGGGGTTGTATTGGCAGCCCCTTTTGCTGTGGTTTTATTCAGGACTCTTGTGCATATATCTATTAGAGAGAAGATAGAAACAAGGAGATATTTATGCGCAGACGCTGGTTGAAACGGGGGATGGCACTTTGTATGCTTTTTGCCATATATCTGCTTTCCAGGGAAGGAGCAATTCTCACGGCCAAGACAGGAGCCGAGTCCAGGGGACTGATTATGATTGACAGCGGACACGGAGGAATCGACCCGGGGGTAGTGGGAATCGGTGGACTTCAGGAAAAGGAAGTAAATCTGGAAATTGCCAGGTATTTAGAAAAGGAATTAAAAAAAGAAGGGTATGAAGTGCTGCTTACCAGAGAAGCTGATATGGGGCTTTATGATGAGGACAGCAGAAATAAAAAAGTTCAGGATATGCAGAACCGCTGTGCCATGATTCAGGAGAAAAAGCCCCTGCTTACTGTGAGTATTCATCAAAACAGCTATGAAGACCAGGAAGTATGCGGACCGCAGGTATTTTACTATACACATTCCGTGAAGGGTGCAGCTCTTGCCAAATGTATTCAGGAGGAACTTAATCAGCAGCTTAAGGTTGAAAATCCCAGAGTGGAGAAAGGGAATAGCACGTATTATTTATTAAAAAGGAGTGAGGGCGTTCTAAATATTGTGGAAACGGGTTTTCTTACCAATCCAAGAGAGGCAGAATTGCTGGCTACTAAAGAATATCAGCAGAAGTGTGCAAAAGCAATTTGTCATGGGATTTTAAAATTTTTAAAAACGGTGGAAATGAATAGTGAAAATATGGTATGATAAAAAAGTATGAAAATGACGATAAGGAAGAAGAGGTTGCACATTGAATACGAAAGTAGTCAAAGTTGACAGGGAACATCCCCAGAGGAAACTTATAGAGTGTGCAGGAGAAATCCTGAAACAAGGAGGTCTGGTTGCCTTTCCCACAGAAACCGTATATGGTTTGGGTGGTGACGGATTAAATGCCAGTTCCTCAGAAAAGATCTATGCTGCAAAAGGAAGACCGTCTGACAATCCTTTGATTATACATATTGCAGATATGGAAAGCCTGGAGGGAATTGTCACACAGGTGCCGGAAGAAGCAAGGAAACTGGCCAATGCCTACTGGCCCGGCCCGCTGACCATGATTTTTCAGAAAAATTACAGAGTGCCCTATGAGACCACCGGAGGCCTGGAAAGTGTAGCGGTGCGTATGCCAAGCCATCCGGTAGCCAGGGCTCTTATTGTGGCAGGCGGAGGGTATATTGCTGCGCCAAGCGCTAATACTTCAGGAAGGCCAAGTCCTACCCGTGCAGAACATGTAAAGGAGGATTTGTCCGGCAGGATCGAGATGATTCTGGATGGCGGAGAAGTGGAAATCGGACTGGAATCTACCATTGTGGATTTTACATCAGACAAGCCTGTGATTTTAAGACCCGGATATATAAGCCAGGAAATGATAGCACGGGTAATTGGGGAAGTAGAGATGGACAAAGGGCTTTTGATTACAGACTCTGCGGTAAAACCAAAGGCTCCCGGAATGAAATACAGGCATTATGCGCCAAAAGCCGGTCTTACCATTGTACAGGGAAGTCCGGAAGCGGTAAGAGAATATATTAACAACCAGTGCAAAATGCAGGGAGAAAAGGGATTGAGAGCCGGTGTTATCAGTACGGATGAAAATCAGGAGTTTTATCATGCTGCTGTGGTAAAAAACATTGGCAGAAGAGAAGACGAAGAAGGCATTGCCAGACATTTGTTTGGCATTTTGCGAGCTTTTGATGAAGAAGATGTAGACTGTATTTATTCAGAAGCTTTTGATACTCCACAGATGGGACAGGCTATTATGAACAGGCTGTTAAAGGCAGCAGGACATCACATTATATATTTGGAAGAGCAGAAGGAGGAAAACAGATGATAGCATTAGGATGCGATCACGGAGGTTATGAATTAAAACAGGAAATCATCAAATACCTGGAGGATAAAAAAATTCCCTACAAGGACTTTGGATGTGACAGTACAGAAGCTGTGGACTATCCGATTTATGCCAGAAAAGTAGGAAATGCTATTTTGCAGGAAGAGTGCGAGAAGGGAATCCTTATTTGCGGTACAGGAATTGGAATCTCTATTGCGGCCAATAAAATGAAAGGCATCCGGGCTGCTCTTTGCACAGACTGTTTCTGCGCAGAGGCTACCAGAGAGCATAATGACGCCAATGTGCTGGCTTTAGGCGGAAGAGTAGTAGGACCTGGTCTTGCAGTGAAAATTGTAGATACTTTCTTAAATACAGAGTTTTCCCATGCGCCAAGACACCAGCACAGAATAGATTTAATTGAAGAATGAAACTATAAAACAAAAAGATAAAAGAAAAAGGAGAAGACACATGGCAAAAGTATTAGTTATGGAGCATCCGCTGATTCAGCATAAGATTGGAATTATCAGGAGAAAGGAGACAAGTTCCAAGGAATTCCGGGAACTGGTAAGTGAAGTGGCAATGTTCATGGCTTATGAAGCAACCAGAGACTTAAAGCTGACAGACGTGGAAATTGAAACACCGTTGAAGAAAACCACAGTAAAAGAACTGGCCGGAAAGAAAATGGCAGTGGTTCCTATTCTACGCGCAGGTCTTGGAATGGTGGAGGGTATGCTCACCATGGTTCCTGCAGCAAAAGTAGGTCACATTGGTCTGTATAGAGATCCGGAAACCTTAAAACCAGTGGAATATTACTGTAAACTTCCTGCTGACTGTGGGGAAAGAGAAGTTTTCGTCACAGACCCTATGCTGGCAACCGGTGGTTCAGCAGTAGCTGCTATTACCATGCTGAAGGAAAAAGGTGTGAAGAACATTCATTTCATGTGTCTCATTGCAGCGCCGGAAGGCATTAAAGCATTGACAGAAGCCCATCCGGATGTGGACGTTTATGTTGGCGCTTTAGATGAATGCTTAAATGACCATGGCTATATTATGCCGGGACTTGGAGATGCTGGAGACCGTATTTTCGGAACAAAATAGAGGTGAAGAGTATGACAGGGAAAAGAGATGGCTATATTTCCTGGGATGAATACTTTATGGGAGTGGCCAAGCTGTCAGGAATGAGATCCAAAGACCCCAATTCCCAGGTGGGAGCCTGTATTGTAAGCCAGGATAACAAGATTTTGTCCATGGGCTACAATGGTTTTCCCATGGGATGCTCAGATGATGAATTTCCCTGGGCAAGAGACGGGGGAGAACTGGATACCAAATATTTTTATGTGACACACAGCGAATTAAATGCTATTTTAAATTACAGAGGCGGTTCCCTGGAAGGGGCAAAGCTTTATGTGTCTTTGTTCCCCTGCAATGAATGTGCCAAGGCTATTATTCAGGCAGGAATTAAAACCATTGTATATGAATGTGATAAGTACGCGGCTTCCCCGGCTGTGAAAGCGTCCAAGCGAATGCTGGATGCAGCAGGGGTGCGGTATTATCAATATACTCCCACAGGGAGAAAAATTGAGATAGAAGTGTAGACTTAAAGGAGAAAATTCATGGCAAACAATAAGAAACTTGTAGAAGCGATTACTTCCATGGAGGAAGATTTTGCACAGTGGTACACAGATGTAGTAAAAAAAGCAGATTTGATTGACTATACCAGCGTAAAGGGATGTATGGTTATCAAACCTGCCGGATATGCTATCTGGGAAAATATTCAGCATGAACTGGACAGAAGATTTAAGGAAACAGGGGTAGAGAATGTATATCTGCCAATGTTTATTCCGGAAAGTCTTCTTCAGAAAGAAAAAGACCATGTAGAAGGCTTTGCACCAGAGGTTGCATGGGTAACACACGGAGGTCTGGAACCATTACAGGAGAGACTTTGTGTGCGTCCTACTTCTGAAACTTTGTTCTGTGATTTCTATGCAAAAGAAATCCAGTCCCACAGAGATTTGCCGAAAGTGTACAACCAGTGGTGTTCTGTTGTGCGCTGGGAAAAAACTACAAGACCATTCCTGCGTTCCAGAGAATTTTTATGGCAGGAGGGTCATACTGCTCATGCAACTGCTGAAGAGGCAGAGGAAAGAACGGTTCAGATGTTGAATATCTATGCAGATTTCTGTGAGCAGGTGCTGGCAATTCCGGTAGTAAAAGGACAGAAAACAGATAAGGAAAAATTTGCAGGTGCAGAAGCAACTTATACCATTGAATCATTAATGCATGATGGAAAAGCGCTGCAGTCCGGTACCAGCCACAACTTTGGGGATGGCTTTGCAAAAGCCTTTGGTATTCAGTACACAGATAAAGAGAATAAGCTGCAGTATGTACACCAGACTTCCTGGGGTATGACAACCCGTATGATTGGCGCTATTATTATGGTACATGGCGATAACAGCGGTCTGGTACTGCCTCCGAGAATTGCTCCGGTACAGGCTGTGATTATTCCGATTCAGCAGCGCAAAGAAGGCGTTCTGGAAACAGCAGAAAAGCTTAATGCTCAGTTAAAGGCAGCAGGAATCCGTGTGAAAACAGATGCCACGGACAAGAGTCCTGGCTTTAAGTTTGCAGAACAGGAAATGAGAGGTATTCCGGTTCGTATTGAATGTGGTCCAAAGGATATTGAAGCAAATCAGGCAGTGGTAGTAAGAAGAGATACCAGAGAAAAGACGGTTGTATCTCTGGATAATTTGGCTCAGGGCGTACAGGAAATCCTGGATACCATGCAGAAGGAAATGTTAGAGCGGGCAAGAGCACACAGGGACGCTCATACTTATGCTGTAACCGATTACGAAGAGTTCAAGAAAACCGTAGAAGAAAAACCAGGTTTTGTAAAAGCTATGTGGTGCGGATGCAGAGAGTGCGAAGATAAGATTAAAGAAGATGTACAGGCTACATCCAGATGTATTCCATTTGAACAGGAAACCCTGTCTGACAAGTGTGTAGTATGTGGAAAGCCTGCGAAAAAAATGGTTTACTGGGGACGTGCGTACTAAATAAAAAGTTCAGAAGAGACAGACCAGGAGGAGCGGCAGATGGTAATTCAGATTCCGGAAAAAGTAAATAAAATTATAAAGCGGCTGCAGGAGCATGGGTATGATGCTTATGCAGTGGGAGGCTGTGTACGTGACAGCCTCCTGGGACGGATTCCGGCAGACTGGGATATTACCACTTCTGCGAAACCCATGGAAGTGAAGGCGCTTTTTAAACGGACAGTTGATACCGGGCTTCAGCATGGAACGGTTACGGTTCTACTGGATAAGGAAGGCTTTGAAGTTACCACTTACCGCATTGACGGAGAGTATGAGGACAGCCGCCATCCAAAGGAAGTCATTTTTACAGGAAAGCTGGAAGAAGACTTGAAACGCCGGGATTTCACCATTAATGCCATGGCGTACAATGACCGGGAAGGTCTGGTAGATGTGTTTGGCGGCGCCAGAGATTTAAAACAGAAGATTATCCGCTGTGTTGGTGAGCCAGGAGAACGGTTTACAGAAGATGCTCTTCGGATTCTGCGGGCAGTGCGCTTCTCCGCACAACTGGGATTTATGATTGAAGAAGATACTGCAAAGGCAGCAGGGGAATTGGCGCATACTTTGAAAAAAATCAGTGAAGAGCGGATTCACACAGAACTTGTGAAACTGCTGCTCTCCCCTCATCCTGCTTATTTGCGTACTGCCTGGGAACTGGGGATTACCAAAGTGGTTCTGCCGGAATTTGATGCTATGATGAAAACCCCGCAGAAGAATCCCCATCACTGTTACAGTGTAGGGGAACATACCCTGAAGGCGTTGGAAACCGTGCCAGAGGAGAGGATCCTGCGTCTGGCGCTGTTGTTTCATGATATGGGAAAGCCGGAAAAACGTTCTACAGATGAAACTGGTATTGACCATTTTTACGGGCACCAGAAGGTGAGTGCAGAGATAGCCAGAAAGGTTATGAGGCGCCTGCGGTTTGACAATGATACCCTGGATAAGGTGACAAAACTGGTTCTCTGGCATGAATGTCCCTGGGAATGCAATGGTTATTCTGTTCGGAAGGTGCTGTGCAGGATAGGACCTCAGCTATTTGAACTGCTGTTAAACATGAGAAGAGCAGATGTGCTGGCTCAGAGTACCTACCGAAGAGCAGAAAAACTGGAAAAATTAAGACAAAGCCGGGAACTGTATGAGGAAATTATGGAACGCGGAGATTGTATTTCTCTGAAAAAAATGGCTGTTTCCGGAAGAGATTTAATAGAAGCAGGCATGAAGCCGGGAAAAGAGCTGGGAGAAACCCTGGAACGCCTGCTGGAACTGGTTCTAAGAGAGCCTGAGAAAAATACAAAAGAATATTTGCTTTCCAGGATATAGGAACGCGATTCTAACCCTGTTTTCTCCTGCATAGAATGAAGAAGAACACAAGAAGTGGAGAAAAGGGGGAGAAGCAAGTGTATGATCGTGGTCTCAGTGTCCTGGAACAATATGGCCTGGAATCCACAGCTGTGTACCGTGGAAGAGGAGCCCTCATCTGCCAGACAGATCAGGGGCTTGTCCTGATTAAAGAATTTTGCGGTACGCCTAAGAAGCTGGAATACCAGGCTTGTCTTTTGTCCTGTATTGGGGAAAAAAGTCAGGTTTTGTCAGATGAGATTCTGCCAAATCAGGAAGGGGCTTACATTTCAGCAGACAAAGATAATATTTCCTATGTGGTCAAGCGCTGGTATGAGGGAAAAGAATGTGATACCAGAAGTGAGGGAGATATTTACAGGGGGATTACCGCCATGGCAGATTTACATAGAGTGATGCAGCTGCCTGTGCAGGCTCATTATGTGAGACAGCCCCTGACCACAGAGTTTGCAAGACATAATGCAGAGCTTCGGAAAATTAGGAAGTTTGTCAGCGCCAAGCGGAAAAAGAATGAGTTTGAGCTGGCATTTCTGGATACCATCCGCAGATTTCTGGGACATGGAGAAGAGGCATTAAAGCATCTGGAAACCTCAGAGTATACACAATTATATGAAAACACCATAGCCAGGGGCCTGGTGTGCCATGGAGAATTTAACCAGCATAATGTACTTATGTTACATGAGAAAAATGCCGGAAAGGCTACTGCAGTGACAAACTTTGATAAATGGGGTTTTGATGTGCAGATGGCAGATTTGTATCAGTTTATGAGGAAAATATTAGAAAAACAAGACTGGGATATTTCTCTTGGGAAATCCATGATTCAGGCTTATGAGGAAATACGTCCTATTTCCAAAATGGAGAAGGAAAATCTGAAAATAAGATTTGCCTATCCGGAGAAATATTGGAAACTTGCAAATTATTATTATACCCATAATAAGGCATGGATTTCCAAAAAGAATCTGGAAAAGCTAAATCGTCTGGCGGATCAGGAAGAAAGATGGCGAAATTTCGTAGAATCTCTATAACAAAAAAACAGTGCAGCATTTGAATTTTCCACGTTAATAGTGTATAATAATCCAAGAAGACACAGCAGAAAAGCTGCACAGGAGGTAATAGAGATGGACTACAAAAAACTGTATGAAGAGTGGCTTTCCAATCCATATTTTGATGAGGAAACAAAGGCAGAATTAAAAGCCATTGAACAGGACGAAAATGAGATTAAAGAGCGGTTTTATAAAGAACTGGAATTCGGTACAGCCGGACTTCGCGGTGTAATCGGCGCAGGAACCAACCGCATGAATATTTATACGGTAAGAAAAACAACACAGGGACTGGCAAATTATATTGCGGCAGTAAACGGACAGGAAAAGGGTGTAGCCATTGCCCATGATTCCCGTCGTATGTCACCGGAGTTTGCAAAAGAGGCGGCATTGTGTCTGGCTGCCAATGGCGTGAAAGCCTATATTTTTGACTCTTTAAGACCAACACCGGAATTGTCCTACGCAGTACGGAAATTAGGCTGTATTGCAGGTATTAATATTACAGCAAGCCATAATCCGCCGGAATACAATGGCTATAAAGTATACTGGGAAGATGGCGCACAGATTACACCGCCTCATGACAGCGGAATTATGGCAGAGGTTCAAAAAGTAACAGATTATAATACTGTGAAAACCATGGATGAGGAAGCTGCAAAAGCTGCAGGCCTGTTCCAGGTAATTGGAAAAGAAGTGGATGACGCTTATATAGAAGAGCTGAAAAGCCAGGTTATTCATATGGATGCCATTAAAGCCATGGCAAAAGAGCTGAAAATCGTTTACAGTCCTCTTCACGGAACAGGAAATATTCCTGCAAGAAGAGTATTAAAAGAACTGGGATTTGAACAGGTTTATGTTGTAAAAGAGCAGGAACTTCCGGACGGAGAATTTCCAACAGTCAGCTATCCAAACCCGGAAGCTGACGAAGCGTTTGAGCTGGGACTGAAGCTGGCAAAAGAAGTGGACGCAGACCTGGTTCTGGCAACAGACCCGGATGCAGACCGTTTGGGAGTTCGTGTGAAAGATAAAAACGGTGAATATCATACCCTTACAGGAAATATGTCAGGATGTCTGCTGGCAGATTATGAGTTGGGACAGAGAAAAGCGGTGAACGGAAGCCTTCCACAGGATGGAGCTATGATTTCTACCATTGTTACCACAAATATGGCAGCCGCTATTGCAAAATATTATGGTGTGAAATTCATTGAAGTGCTCACTGGATTTAAGTACATTGGACAGCAGATTTTAGGCTTTGAGACCAGTGGTGTTGGTTCTTATCTTTTCGGCTTTGAAGAAAGCTATGGATGTCTGATTGGTACTCATGCAAGAGACAAGGATGCCATTGTGGCAACCATGGCGCTTTGCGAGGCAGCAGCTTACTATAAGACAAAAGATATGACTCTGTGGGATGCCATGATTGAAATGTACGAGCGTTATGGCTATTACAAAGATGACATTCAGTCCATTACACTCAAGGGAATTGAAGGTCTTGCACAGATTCAGACCATTCTGGAGAATTTAAGAAAGAATCCACCGGCAGAAATCGGCGGTTACAAGGTACTTTCTGCAAGAGATTATAAGGCAGATACCATTGTAGATATGGAAACCAAAGAGGTAAAGGCAACAGGTCTTCCAAGCTCCAATGTTCTGTACTATGACCTGACTGACGATGCATGGGTATGTGTGCGTCCATCCGGAACAGAACCGAAGATTAAAATTTATTATGGGGTAAAAGGAAGTTCTCTGACAGATGCAGATGAGAAATCAGCAGCTCTTGGCCAGGAATTAAAAAAATTAATCGACCAGATGATGTGACAACTATTCAGCCATGGGGTTAATAGCACAAACAAAAGCTGCATTAGCAGCGGAGAGCCTGTGTAACAGGCAGTTTGTGGCGCGCTGGCTGAATAGTAATAAAAAACTTTAATATGCTTGACAAACCTATAGAAAAAAGGTATAAATATCTGTAGACTGCGGAAACAGCGCAGTAAGGCAATTAGACCCAGGACAGGCTGTTGCAGGCAGTTCTGTACGGCTAAATTTATTTAGGAGGAATACTCATGAACAGAACAGAATTAGTTGCTGCTATGGCAGAGAAAACACAGTTATCTAAAAAAGATGCAGATTTAGCGTTAAAGGCTTTTATTGATGTTGTATCCGAAGAAATGCAGAAAGGTGAAAAAGTTCAGTTAGTAGGATTTGGTACTTTTGAAGTTTCTGAAAGAGCAGCAAGAGAAGGAAGAAATCCAAAGACAGGTGAGACTATGACAATCTCAGCTTCTAAGTCTCCAAAATTCAAAGCTGGTAAAGCTCTGAAAGATTTAGTAAACGCATAATCCATAGTCAGAGAGTAAGACTATCAAGCAGGAGATGTGGCATTGCCCGGCAGACAGGATAATCCTATGACCGGATGCAGCATCTCCTGATTTTCTTTTCAGGCAAAGGAGAACAGGATGAGACTTGATAAATATTTAAAAGTTTCCAGATTAATAAAAAGAAGGACAGTGGCAAACGAAGCCTGTGATGCAGGGCGTGTGCTGATTAATGATAAACCCGCCAAGGCATCTGCCCAGGTGAAAGCAGGAGACATTCTGGAAATTCAGTTTGGAAGTAAAAATGTTCGGGTAGAGGTACTGGATGTACAGGAAACCGTAAAAAAAGAAGCGGCCAGTGAGCTGTTTAAATATTTATAAAAATACAATAGGCGGCATAATCGTCCTTGCGCCCCCATATAATCTTTCATAAGAAGATCTGTGGGGGAGTGATGAAGTTTGGAAGAGAAAAACCATAAGGCAGAACACAGGCTTCAGCTTCTTAGACGGGAACAGGGAAGCTTTACCGGCGTGCGGGATGTAAACTCTTTTGATGAGAAAGAAATCAGCCTGGTGACAGAGGAAGGAATCCTCACAGTCCACGGAGAGGGTCTTCATGTGACCCGGTTAGACCTGGAAAAACAGGAAGTGGACATCCAGGGACGGGTAGACAGTCTGGTCTATAGTCAGGGAATTGCAAAATCAAAAGGAGGAGAGGGAATGCTGAAAAGGCTTTTCCAATAGCCATGAGCAATTATATGCAGCAGGAACTGGCATTTTTTTGCAGGGCCTTCCTAAGTGGAGTGATTCTTACGGTTTCTTATGATATTCTCCGTATTTTCCGTAATGTGAAGGTACACAACGTGGTACTTACAGGAATCGAAGATTTTCTGTACTGGTGTATGGCAGGAATCTTTCTGTTTTCCATGATTTACGGGGAAAATGATGGGGTAATACGCGTTTATACATTATGCTCTGCAGGGCTTGGAGCATTGGTATATTACAAAGGAATCAGCAGTCTTATGGTGAAGGGAAGTACCTGGGTGTTAAAGAAACTTGGGAAGCTTTTGGCATTACCAGTAAAACCCATAAGAAAATGGAGAAAAAGGTTGAAATTTCAACTGGATAGAGTTAGAATTTTTTTATATGAACAAAAGTCTATACAAACAATAAGAGAGCGTATTTATGGGAAAAATGGGAAGCAGAAATGTAAAAAAGGCAAAGAAAAAGAGAGCCACAAGAGCAAAACGGCAAAATAGAATGGCAATGCTGGGGATTACTTTTGTAGTGAGTGTTTTGTTTATTGGAATGATGGTCCAGGGAATGAAACTCCAGGAGCAGTTAGACGGCTATAATACCAGGCTGGAGAAGCTGGATGAGCAGTTAGAAGAAGAGAGACATCGTACCCAGGAAATTGACGACCTGAAAGATTATATGAAAACAGACGAATATGCAGAGCAGGTTGCCAGAGAAAAACTGGGTCTTGTAAAAGGGAACGAAATTATTTTCAAGACAGAGGAGTAAGGAAGAAATCAGCAGATTTTGTCTGAAAGTTTTTTGAATCAGGGTACTGTTTTTGACAAAGTTTAAAGAGGAAAGCATCTATAATAAATCCTTGATAGCGGTTGCTTATTCAGGGAGGGAACAAGATGCAGGAATGGATCATTGCCATGCTCGTAATCAGCGTTCTGCTCATATTACGTGACATGGCAAAAACTATTTTTTCAGAAATGAAAAAAAGTGCGGCGGCTTTGGTCTACGATCAGTATCCACAAAAAGAGAAAATGCAGCGCTATGCGGAATCCTTCCAGAAACTGGCAAACAGTTTTTATGAAACGCCATACAGGAAGGAGTACCTTTCCAGTCAGGAACTGGAGGCAATGGCAGAAGAGGTGCAGGAGGGAGTGTGCCGCAGATGTCATTTGAACCAGGTTTGCTGGAAACAGCATTCCATCCAGTCCTATCAGAGAATCTATGACCTTTTGCGGATTATGGAAGAGCAGGATGAAGAGGCTCTTAGAAAGGCCAGAGCAGATTTGACAGGGGTCTGTGTAAATCAGGGAAAGCTGATGCAGGAATTACAAAGGCTGATGGAAAGAGAACGACAGAACTTAATCTGGAATAACAAACTTTTGGAAAACAGAATGGCAGTTGCAGAGCAGCTGCAGGAAGTAGCGCAGTTGATGAAAACTTTATCCAGAGATTTGTTTGATTTCGTGGAGGTGGACAGGCAGTTTCGGGAAGAAGTAGAAAAGGCTTTAAAAAAGAAGCAGATTCAGGTGGGAAATCTTTGGATGCTGGAACAGCCAGATGGCAGAATCCGGTATTATGCAGAGCTTAGAACAACCGGCAGTGGATGTATTTCAGCGACAGAGGCGGCTCAGGTACTTTCAAAACTAAGCGGAAATCGGATGATACCAAGGGCAGAGGGAAAAACAATCATAGGAAAAGAGTTTTCCATTATGGGATTTGGGGAAGCTGTGAATTTCAAAATGCTTTATGGAGCCGCTAAAATGACCAAGGATAAGGAAACGATTTCAGGTGATAATTATACCTGTACCACAGAGGAGAATGGACAGTTTTTTATGTGCCTTTCAGATGGTATGGGCTCTGGTCTGGAAGCCTGCAGAGAAAGTGAGAGTATTGTAGATACACTGGAGCAGTTGGTGGAAGCAGGATTTTCAGGAGAGACAGCGGCCAGAATGGTAAATTCGGTATTAAATCTGCGAAACCAGAATGGCAGATTTTCTACTGTGGATATTTCCATGGTGGATCTGTATTCCGGGGTATGTCATTTTCTGAAGGCGGGCGCTGCTACCACTTTTATTAAACGGGATCATTGGGTAGAAGCTATTTCATCTACCAGCCTGGCTCTTGGTTTAGTACAGCAGGCGGATTTTCAGACAGCGGCAAAAAAACTGTATGAGGGAGATTTTCTGATTATGGTGACAGATGGGGTACTGGATGCACTGCCCTGTGAATGTGCAGAAGAAACCATGAAAGAAATTATTCTTGAGACCCATGCAAATGCAGCCCAGGAACTTGGCAGGGGGATTCTGGAACGGGTGCTGACCTACAGTGAATATAAGGCAGAAGATGATATGACCATTCTTACAGCAGGACTTTGGAGGAATTAAGACAGAGAGATGAATATAGAAGAAAGAGTATTTTCCTATATAGAGAAATACAATATGATAGAAGCGGGCAGCCAGGTCATTGTCGGAATTTCCGGCGGGGGGGATTCGGTATGCCTGTTGTTTTTGTTAAGCAGATATCAGAAAAAGAAATTTTTTCATTTACAGGGGGTTCATGTAAATCATGGTATCCGTGGGCAGGAGGCTTTAAGAGACCAGGAATATGCCAGGGAACTGTGTGAAAGGCTGGGCGTACCTTTTACAGTATATACATATTCAGTACCTGATATTGCCGGCAGGGAAAAGCGTTCTCTGGAAGAAACCGGAAGAATGGTAAGGCGAAGGGCTTTTGCCGAAAAAGCCGCAAGTCTTGGGGGAAAGACAGTGGTGGCGCTTGCCCATCATGAAAATGACAATGCAGAAACCGTTCTTCACAATCTTATTCGCGGAACCAAAGTGGCAGGGCTTGGGGGAATACGCCCGGTTCAAAGGACAGAGGAAGGGATTTCCTATGTCCGGCCATTGCTGAAAGTCACCAGGGAGGAAATTGAAACGTATTTGAAGCAGCAGCAAATCCCCTGGATGACAGACAGCAGCAATGAGGAAATGGCATATACCAGAAACCGGATTCGTCATAAAATTCTGCCGGAGATGGAAAAAATCAATCCCAGAGCTGTAAGACATATTACCCAGGCAGCGGATACCTTTCTGGCTATTGAGGAATATCTCAGAGGGCAGGCGGATAGGCTGTATAGAGAATATGTGGAGAAAAAAGAGAATGGATACTGGATACAAAAGGAACTGTTTTTGGAAAAAGAACTGATGCAGTCCTATGTGATCCGCATGGTATTGGAGCAAGTGGAAGGGAAGAAACAGGATTTAACAGCCGCCCATGTGGAGAGCATTCTTTCCCTTGGCAGAGGACGCACGGGAGCTTCTGTATCTCTTCCGGGAGGGGTTCTGGCAAGCCAGGTCTATGGAAACCTTTTAATCCGGGTTCCGGCAGCAGGAAAATTACCTTTAAAGGAGTTAGAATTTGAGGTTTTTCCGTGGGAAAACCAGCAAATTCCTGAAAAAACATATACGAAATGGTTTGATTATGATAAAATAAAAAGTAGTCTTGAAATCCGGCACAGGAAGCCGGGAGATTTTCTCACAGTAACAGAAGCAGGAGGAAAGAAAAAATTAAAAGACTATATGATTGACTGTAAAATTCCAAGAGAAGAGAGGGAGAATTTAACCCTTCTGGCTGATGCAGGCCATATCCTCTGGATTGTGGGATACCGGATCAGCCAGTATTATAAAGTAACCAGTCAGACAAAAACAGTGTTAAAAGTACATGTTAAAGGAGTAGACGAAGATGAGTGAAAAAATTCGTGAATTGTTAAGTGAAGAAGCAGTAGATCAGAGAATCTGTGAAATTGGAGAACAGATTAGCAAAGATTATGAAGGAAAGAGTATTCATTTAATCTGCGTGTTAAAGGGTGGAGTTTTCTTTACCTGTGAACTGGCAAAGAGAATTTCTGTTCCGGTTAGTATGGACTTTATGTCTGTTTCCAGCTATGGAGATGATACCAGCTCCAGCGGAGTTGTGCGTATTGTGAAAGATCTGGATGAGACCATTGAAGGCAAAGATGTTCTGATTGTGGAGGATATCATTGATTCAGGAAGAACACTCAGCCATTTAATGGAAATTCTGAAACAGAGAAAGCCAAACAGTATGCGTCTGTGTACCCTTCTTGACAAGCCGGAAAGAAGAGTTAAGGATGTGAAGGTGGATTATGTATGCTTTAATATCCCGGACGAATTTGTAGTGGGCTATGGACTTGATTATGCCCAGAAATATAGAAATCTTCCATACATTGGTGTGGTAGAACTTTAAGAATTCCGGAAAGGAGAAAGAAAGAAGTGAATAGACAGGCAAGAAGCTGGCTGCCTACGGTGTTGTTGTTTTTGGGATTTTTACTGGTTATTAGTATGGTGCTGAAACAGGCTTCCAGGAATACGGATTTCACAGAACAGGACTTTGAGCAGGCGCTTTCACAGAAGCAGGTAATTGAGGTACACATTCAGCCAAACAGAGAGGTTCCAACCGGAAAGGTTATTGTGAAAACAAAGGATGGAAGGGATAAGAGCTTCTATTCTCTGGATGTTAAGGAAGTCCAGGAAATGGTAGAGGAGGCCGGTATTTCCAGAATTTATGTGGGAGAAGTGCCAAGGGATAACCTTTTTATGTCCTCCATTTTGCCTTTGCTGATTACAGGTGGCATGATTATTTTTGTGATTACCATGATGAATCGTCAGATGTCCGGAGGCGGCAACAATAAAATGATGAATTTCGGAAAAAGCCGGGCAAGGATGTCTACAGATGCAGATAAAAAAGTAACCTTTAAGGATGTGGCAGGGCTTCAGGAGGAAAAAGAAGAATTAGAGGAAATTGTAGATTTCTTAAAGGATCCTCAGAAATATACCAAGGTAGGAGCCAGAATTCCCAAAGGTGTTCTTCTGGTTGGCCCTCCGGGTACTGGTAAGACCCTGCTTGCAAAGGCTGTAGCCGGAGAAGCCGGAGTACCGTTTTTCTCTATTTCCGGTTCTGATTTCGTGGAAATGTTTGTTGGTGTGGGAGCTTCCAGAGTAAGAGATTTATTTGAAGAAGCTAAAAAAAATGCGCCTTGTATTGTGTTTATTGATGAAATTGACGCAGTTGCCAGAAGAAGAGGCACAGGTATGGGCGGCGGTCATGATGAAAGAGAGCAGACCCTGAACCAGTTGCTGGTAGAAATGGATGGTTTTGGCGTTAATGAAGGAATTATTGTGATGTCTGCCACCAACCGTGTAGATATTCTGGACCCGGCGATTCTCCGCCCCGGACGTTTTGACCGGAAAGTGGGAGTCGGAAAGCCGGATGTGCAGGGAAGAGAAGAGATTCTGAAGGTTCACGCAGCGAAAAAGCCTCTGGGCGAAGATGTGGATTTAAAGGAACTGGCAAGAACCACCGCAGGTTATACGGGAGCAGATTTGGAAAACCTTATGAATGAAGCGGCAATCCACACTGCAAAGGACGGAAGATATTTTATTAACCAGAGTGATGTGCGTCAGGCATTTATAAAAACAGGAATCGGCGCGGAGAAAAAGAGCCGCGTGATTTCAGAAGAAGAGAAGAGAATTACAGCTTACCATGAGGCAGGTCATGCGATTTTGTTCCATGTGCTTCCAAAGATGGAATCCGTGCATACTATTTCCATTATTCCCACGGGTATGGGGGCGGCAGGTTATACCATGCCTCTGCCCAAAGCAGATGAAATGTTTAACAGCAAGGAAAAGATGCGGGAACACATTGTAGTATCCTTAGGAGGCCGCGCGGCAGAGGAAATGATTTTCAAAGATGTTACAACAGGCGCATCCCAGGATATTAAACAGGCAACACAGATGGCAAGAGCCATGGTAACACAGTATGGTATGTCAGACAAAGTGGGAATGATTCACTATGGCAGTGATGATGATGAAGTTTTCATTGGAAGAGACCTGGCACATACCAGAAATTATGCAGAACAGACAGCGGCTCTCATTGATGCAGAAGTGAAGCATTTGATTGATGAGGCATATGCAGAAGCAAAGAGTCTGATTAGCCAGCATGAAGAGGTACTTCATAAGTGCGCGGATTTACTTCTGGAAAAAGAAAAAATCGGCCAGGAAGAGTTTGAAGCTTTATTTTAGACAGATTTTATGCAGAATTATGGAGGGTGTCAGGGGAAGAAAGATAGGGGTATGTAAAAAATACTCAAAAAATTCTTTCAAAAAAAAGCAAGATTGTGCAGACTTTTTCGGGGGCTCATGGTATTATAATAACTGTAAAAACCCCCCAATACATTATATAGTTTTTGCTACACCCCATAAGAAGAAATACCTTCTCCAAAAACGCCAATCGAAAGATTGGCGTTTTTACTTGCATAACATATGGTGGTAGGATAGAATAAGAATAGAGACAGTAATTCGGCAAAGCAAAGGATTCATTTAGTTTTGCAGAAAAGAGAGGATGCAGTATGAATTACGAAAACCTAGTGGATGCTAGAAAAGTTCAGGAATATGTGGCGAATATGCGTCCGAATTTTAACAAACGTGCAGTATTTAGTGATGAAACGGAAAATTATAGAACACCAGTAGAACCACAGCCGGGAGAGGCTGTGAATATCCGGATTCGTACTAAGAAAAATAACGTAGATTTTGTATATCTTATATGCGGGGAAGAGAAAAAGCAGATGAATCTTGTGGAATCAAAGGATGGTTTTGATTACTATGGAATCACCTTACAGGTGGAGACAGAGACCATTCACTATTATTTTGAGATTATTTCCGGGAAGATTCATTGTTTTTATAATAAAAGCGGCGTGACCAGGGAAGTGGATGAGCAGTATTCCTTTGGCATTGTGCCTGGATTTCAGACGCCGGATTGGGCAAAAGGCGCTGTGATGTATCAGATTTTTGTAGACCGTTTTTGCAATGGGGATGCCTCTAATGATGTGGTTACCGGAGAATATTGTTATATTGATGAAAAGGTAAAAAAGGTGGAGGACTGGAACCGTCCGCCACAGGCCATGGATGTCCGCGATTTTTATGGGGGCGATTTACAGGGAGTCTGGGATAAATTAGATTATTTGCAGGACTTAGGTGTGGAAGTGATATATTTTAACCCGGTGTTTGTTTCCCCTTCCAACCATAAATATGATTGTCAGGATTATGACTATATTGACCCTCATTATGGAAAAATTGTAGCAGATGGGGGAGAGACTCTTCAGGACTGGGATAAGGAGAATGCCCATGCGTCAAAGTATATTCAGCGTGTAACCAGGCGTGAAAACCTGGAGGCCAGCAATGATTTCTTTGCCAGACTGGTGGAAGAAATACACAGGCGTGGCATGAAGGTTATTCTGGACGGTGTGTTTAACCACTGTGGCTCTTTTAATAAATGGCTGGACAAGGAACGGATTTATGAGAACCAGGAGGGCTATGAGAAGGGGGCTTACATTTCTGCTGACAGTCCTTACCGCAGCTTTTTCCGTTTTCATAATGACAGAGACTGGCCTTATAATCCTTACTATGATGGCTGGTGGGGACATGATACCCTGCCAAAGTTGAATTATGAGGACTCACCGCGTTTGTATGAGTATATTATGCATATTGCAAGGAAGTGGGTTTCACCGCCGTATAATGTGGATGGATGGCGTCTGGATGTGGCTGCGGATCTGGGTCACAGCAATGAATACAACCATCAATTTTGGCGGGATTTCAGAAGAAATGTAAAGGAAGCCAACCCCAATGCTGTGATTCTGGCGGAACATTACGGAGTGGCAAAGTCCTGGCTGGAAGGCGACCAGTGGGATACGGTTATGAACTATGATGCATTTATGGAGCCTGTCACCTGGTTTCTCACAGGAATGGAGAAGCACAGTGATGAATACAGTGAGGCCATGTATGGAAACAGCGACTGCTTTATCGGGGCCATGAATTACCATATGGCGAACTTTTATGCCCCGTCCCTGATGTGTGCCATGAATGAGCTGTCTAATCATGACCATTCCAGATTTCTGACCAGAACCAATCACAAGGTAGGGCGTGTGGGAAATCTGGGAAGCCAGGCAGCAGAAGAAGGTATTAATAAGGCAGTGTTTCGGGAAGCAGTGATGATACAAATGACCTGGCCGGGAGCGCCTACCATTTATTACGGAGATGAGGCAGGCATGTGCGGGTTTACAGACCCGGATAACAGGCGAACCTTCCCCTGGGGGAGAGAAGATCAGGAACTGATTACCTATCACAAAGAAATGATACAGATTCACAAAGAGAACCGGGAGCTGGTGACAGGTTCCCTGAAATTTCTGTCTAATGACTATCAGTTGTTGAGCTACGGAAGATTTACAGACCGGGAAAAGACCGTTGTTACCTTAAACAACAGCAATGCCACAAAAATGGTAGAACTGTCTGTATGGGAGCTGGGGATTCCGCGAAATAAAACAGTGCGTTTCCGTCAGCTTATGGTAACCGGAGACTTTGGATTCAGTATGGTAAGAAAAATACACGAATGCAAGGCAGGAGTTCTGCAATTAGAAGTACCATCCCATGGAGGAATCCTGGTGCGGTGCGTATTGGAATAGAATTAGATATCGGAGTCAGGAAACTAGAAATAGATCCAGAATACGGATACAGTTTTCGCAAATTTGTCGAGTACGCTTTGAGACTACAGGCTCAAAGGGAAGGCAGACTGAGCGTAACATGTATTCGTGTTCTGGATTATTTTTTTTATCTTCCAGAAAAAATGTTAGGAATCATAAAAATGTGCAATTTTATCCTGGAAAAAATACACGTATAATAAAGACAAACAAAGGAGGAGTAAACCATGAAGAAAAAAATCATTAGCGTGGTATTATGTGCGGCTATGGCAGCCGGAGTGTTAGCAGGATGCGGAGCAAAGGGCTCTGACAGCAAATCAGAAAAAACAAGTGACGGAAAAACAAAAATCAGAATGACTTACTGGAACAGTGAAGATACCGTGAAGTCACTGTTAGAGTATCTGGAAAAAGAAGTGCCGGATGTAACGGTAGAATTCCAGTTTATTGATAATTCCAACTACGACACAGTGGTTGATACACAGTTATCTGCAGAGGAAGGACCGGATATTATCTGCGAATCACCGGCATCTGCACTGAAACATGCAAAACTGGGCTATCTGGAAGAACTAGATGAGCTGGGAGCAAAGTATTCAGAAGCAGGAACCAATGTATATAGCTATGACGGCGGCGTTTACGCACTTCCGGGAATCAGTTGGTTTGAAGGAATCTATTTTAATAAGCAGATGTTTGAAGAAAACAACATTGCCCTGCCTACTACTTTTGATGAATATATTGATGTATGCAAGAAATTTCAGGAATTAGGCGTAAAACCTCTGGCAGCAGGACTGAAATCCTGGGAACCAATGCTGAAAAACTCCATGGCATTTGTTGCAGCAGAGTATCTTTCCACAGAAGAAGGTAAAAACTTTGGTGAAGAATACAGAGAAGGAAAAACAACACTGGAAGGAAACTGGAATCCATACCTGGAAAAATGGTCTGAAATGATTACCGAAGGTATTTATACAGAAGACATGGTAGGAATTGACCACGACCAGGCATTAGAGGAATTTGCAACAGGAAAAGCAGCGATGTTCTGTTCCGGTCCATGGGATTTGGAAACCATTCAGGAAAAGAACCCGGAACTTGTCATTGACATGATGCCATTCTACGGTACAAAAGCAAGCGATGGCTGGCTGATCGGCGGACCTGGCTGTGGCTTTGCAGTGAATAAATCTTCTGAAAACAAAGAAGCGGCTATGAAAGTTCTGGAAGCAATCTCTACGGTAGAAGGTCAGAAAGCATTCTGGCAGGATAACCAGGGTGGTTCTTCTTATCTGGAAGGCGCAGAGTTTGATTTACCGGAAGCATACGCAAGCGCTTCCAAAGCTCTGGAAGCAGGAAATGTATACTGTCCATGGAATGAATGGGGAGATGCAGCAAGCGCTCACGAAACTTATGGAACTCAGATGCAGTCTTATCTCCTTGGAGAACAGGACTTATCTACTACCTTGAAGAATGTAGATGCATCTGTAAAAGAACTGCTTGAAAAATAAAAAGGAAATTTGAAAAAGGTGCCTCTCGCGTCCAAGGTGGCGCAGAGGCATTTTTTGCCCTCAGGAGGATCATCATGACAAGAAAAAAGAAATTACGGGCAGGAGAACTGGGAAAATATTTCCTTGTTTTTATCATTCCTGCGTTAGTGGTTTATCTGGTATTCAGTATTACACCATTTCTCTACACCATTTATTACAGCTTTACCGATTATACAGATATGAATCCCATCCATCTGAATTTTGTGGGACTGAAGAATTACCTAAAAGTTTTTGAAACTCCGGTTATGATGACGGCCATTAAAAATTCAGTTGTGTATGCTATTTTACTCACTGGTTTTCAGACTATTCTGGGACTTCCCCTGGCAGTGGTGTTAAACCGGAAGCTGAAAAGCAGAAATATCCTGCGTGCAGTATTTTTCTTCCCGGCAGTATTTAGTTCTCTGATTATCGGATATTTGTGGAACTTTATTATGTCCTCTTCTGACTTTGGTTTAATCAATAATATTCTTCATCAGTTAGGATTTGGAACAGTGAATTTTTTCACTTCCAAAACAGCCCTGTATTCTGTTATCTTCACACAGATTTGGCAGTGGACAGGATGGGCCATGGTTATTTTCCTGGCAAATCTCCAGGGAATTGCGCCGGAACTTTATGAAGCAGCAGAAATTGACGGAGCCAATGGAATCCAGAAATTTTTCTATGTTACCTTACCACTTATGTGTCCATCTGTGAAGATTGTAGTGGTGACAGGTCTTATTGGCGGTATGAAAGTCTTTGATATTATTTATTCCATGACATCAGGAGGCCCTGGGGATGCAACCCAGACCGTTATGACGGTTATGATGAAAAAGGGAATTTCCGAAGGCTTCTACAGTACAGGCGCTGCCTTTGGTGTGTGCTTCTTTGTGATTGTATTAGCAATCAGTGCAGTGGTAACAAAACTTATGGGGAAATGGAGTGACGCAATACAATGAAAAAAGAAAAAAGAAATCTCATTATTACGGAAATTGTTATGGTTGCCATTGCAATCATCTGGTTTATACCTATCTACTATTTGATTGTAACAACCTTAAAAGGTTCTCAGGAAGCAACTTTAAATCCCCTTGGACTGCCAAGAGAGCTGCGCCTTGATAATTATGTGAATGCCTGGATTAATATGGAATTTCCAAGAGCATTTGGAAATACCTTTTTTATCACAGCAACAGCAGTGTTATTGATTGTAATTTTTGGTTCCATGGCAGGATATGCCCTGGCAAGAACCAAATCTAAAATGGGAACCAGATTGTTTTTACTGTTTCTGGCAGGCTTGATTGTTCCTTTCCAGATGAATATCGTCAGCTTATATAAGATCGTAAAGAGTTTTGGAATTATGAATACCCTGTGGTCTGTTATTTTAGTCGATGTAGCTATTAATACGCCCCAGGCGGTGTTTTTGTTCAAAGAATTTATTGAATCTACTGTTCCAAAGGAATTAGAGGAAGCAGCTTCCATTGATGGATGTTCTGTAATTCCAAGATTTTTTAAGATTGTTTTACCTTTATTAAAACCAGTTATTTCGACGGTTGTCATTATTGTAACCTTAAATGTATGGAATGAATTTATGACACCTCTGCTGTTTTTACAGAGCAGGGAAAACGATGTGATTCTTCAGGAAGTAACCAGAAATATCGGGCAGTTTGCAACAGACTGGACTGCTTTGTTCCCAATGCTTATGCTGGGGGTAGCGCCTCTTATGATTTTCTATGTGTTTATGCAGAAATATATTATTGCCGGTGTTGCGGCAGGGGCTGTGAAAGGATGATGAAGCATGAAGATTCAGAAGGATTTTGGAAATATTATGATTGTGGTTCCTCATGAGGATGATGAAATCCTCATGTCTGCAGGAGTTATCCGGGAAGCTGTGAAGGCAGGGATTTCGTGTACGGTAGTTATGGCTACAAACGGAGACTATGAATGTCCTGATTACGAAAAAGGGCAGAGCAGATTAAGAGAGAGCATAGCAGGACTTCAGGTTCTGGGGCTTTCCAAAGAGCATCTGGAAATCATGGGTTATGCAGATACAGGAATGCCAAGAGAAGACAGTTTTCTGACTCATTTGTATGAAGAAAGGGAGGAGGAGAAATGTTATCCTTCCTCCTGCGCACAGGAAACTTACGGACTTGTGGAAAAAGAGGAGTTTCATAAAAAGAAATGGGGAAAACATGGGGCATATTGCAGGAGAGCTTTCAGGGAAGATTTAAAGGAAATTCTAAGAGACAAGAAGGCGGAACATATTTTTACCACTTCTCCCTATGACACCCATGGAGACCATGAGGCTTTGTATCGGTTTGTATGTGAAGTGCTGGATGAGCTAAAAAAAGAGGAAGGGTACGAACCTAATCTGTACTGTGGTTTAATCCATTCCTGTGCAGGGGATGAGGTGTGGCCTTTACGGGATACAAAGGAATTTACCTGCCCCAAAGGATTAGAAAAACAGCATTCCTGGGAAGAGCGCCGCATTCTGGAGCTTCCGGAGGAAATGAGACAGGAAAAGGGGACAGAGAATTTAAAATACCAGGCGTTGCTGCAGCATGAAACAGCCCTGGAGCCGGATGCCTATGAGTTTTTAATGGCATTTATCAAAGATGAAGAAGTATTTTGGAAAATGAGGTAAAACAATGAATACAGAGAAACAGCCTATTTATCCTGTTGAAGTGTGGGATATTACAGAACAGGAATTTCAGAAAGAGAATAACTACCGCAATGAAACAACCTTTGCTCTTTCTAATGGATATATTGGAACCAGAGGTACCTTTGAGGAAGCGTATCCCTTTGATATTGATACCGGACTGGAAGGAAACTTTGTCAATGGATTTTATGAGAGTGAGCATATCCGCTATGGGGAGGCAAATTTCGGTTCCCCGCTTCTTAGCCAGTCCCTTTTAAACCTTCCCAATTTAAAGGAAACCAGAGTTCTTTTAGACGGAGAACTGTTTTCTATGAAAGAAGGAAGTGTGGAGGAGTACAAAAGAACCCTTCATATGAAGGAGGGCGTGTTAGAGAGAACTCTTGTGTGGATGTCTCCAAAAGGAAAAAAGACAAAAATCAGAATCAGCAGACTGGTTTCTTTTGCCAGAAAAAATATTATGGTTATCTGCTATGAGGTAACTCCATTGAATTACAGTGGCAGTATAGAATTTGTATCAAAACTTAGTGCAGATGTGGAAAACCACACCAGAAAAACCAATCCTATTGTGGATTACGGTCCTTTTGGAAGACGTCTGGAAAAGAGAAACCTGTGGGCAAAGGAAGACAGACTTTATTATGAAGGTGAAACCATAGGAAGTCATCTTACCATGGCCTGTGGAAGCGCTCATACCATTCTCTTCCAGAAGGAAACAGTAAAAGCAGACTGGAAGGCAGACATGGGAGAACTGGAGGCATCCCTGTCCTGCACTTTAGAAGGGACAGAGGGAGAATCCATTGTGCTGGAGAAATTTATCTGCTACACCACACAGTTGGATATGCCAAAAGAAGAACTGGAAGTTTTTGTAACAGAAGAGTTAAACAGAGCCAGACAGGAAGGCTATTCTTACCTGGAAGAGCGCCAGAAAGAATATATGGAAAGCTTCTGGAAAATTGCAGATGTGCGAATCAAAGGCAATGAGGCTCTGCAGCAGGGCATTCATTTTAACCTGTTCCATATTATCCAGTCAGCGGGAAGAGACGGAAGAACCGGAATGGGAGCAAAGGGGCTGTCAGGAGAGGGCTATGAAGGCCATTATTTCTGGGATACAGAAATGTATGTGCTGCCGGTTCTGGTGTATACAGAGCCGGAGGCAGCCAGACATTTGCTGGATTACCGGTACAGCACCCTGGATCAGGCAAGAAGCAGAGCCAGAATCCTGGGACATGAGAAGGGCGCCTTGTATCCATGGAGAACTATTAACGGAGAGGAAGCTTCTACCTATTATCCACTGGGAACTGCTCAGTATCATATTAACGGAGATATTTCCTATGCCCTGTCCCTGTATTTACAGGTGACCGGAGATGTGGAATACCTGAAGGAAAAGGGCGCTGAAATCCTCATTGAAACTGCCAGAGTCTGGGCAGATGTGGGAAGCTTTGCCAAGTGCAAAGGCGGAAAATATTGTATCTGTGATGTGACAGGGCCGGATGAATATAATGTGCTGGTGGACAATAACTTCTACACCAACCTGATGGCAAGAGAGAATTTAAGAGATGCGGTAAACGCTGTGGAATATCTGGAAACACATGCGCCTGAATGTTTAAAAGCCTTAGAAGAAAAGCTGGAATTTTCCACAGAAGAAACACTGCTTTGGAAGGAAATCATTGAGAAGATGTATTTCCCTTATGATGAAGAGAGACAGGTTTATCCTATGGATGACGGATTTATGATGCGCAAGCCCTGGGATGAAAATAAGATTCCACCGGAAAAGAGAGCATGGCTGTATGAAAATTATCATCCTCTGTTTATTATGCGTCACCGCATGTCAAAACAGGCAGATGCTATTCTGGGTATGTATCTGCACAGTAATCTGTTTACAAAAGAAGAAATCAAAAGAAACTATGATTTCTATCAGGAAGTGACCTTGCATCACTCCTCACTTTCCACCTGTATTTTTGGAATTGTAGCATGCAGCATTGGTTATCTGGAAGAAGGATATGAGTATTTCTCACAGTCTGCCCGTATGGATCTGGATGATTATCACAACAACTTCTATGCCGGTATTCATGCAGCCAATATGGCGGGAACCTGGCAGGCCATTGTAAATGGTTTTGCAGGGGTACGCTGCCAGAACTCAAAACTGACCTTTGAGCCATCCATTCCAGAAGAATGGGAGGAATATGCATTCAGACTGAGATTTCGGGGAACACTTCTGGAAATTCAGATTTCTAAAAAAGAAGCGAAATTTACCGTAATAGAAGGAACAGCCATTCAATTTTCAGTGGATGGAAAAGAAATTACATTACATGGAGAAGGGGAAACCTATGTGGAAGAATTATAAAGCAATTTTTTTTGACTGGGACGGAACAGCCGTTATGTCCAGAAAAGCTCCGGCGGACGAAGCGGTGCAGGCTATGAAGCCATTACTGCGAAAAGGTGTGAAACTTGCTATTATCAGCGGTACTACCATTGAGAACATAGCAGGAGGCAAACTGGAGAGCTATTTTACCAAAGCAGAGCTTGAGAACCTTTATCTTGGACTGGGACGGGGAGCTTATAATTATGCTTTTCGTGACGGAAAACCTTATATTTTCAAAAATATGGTGCCAGAAAAAGAGGAGCTTTTAACCATTCACAGGATTTGTTTTGAAATCCATGAGGAATTAAAGGTACGCTATGATTTTGATACAGATATTGTATTCAGCAGACCAAATTATTGCAAGATTGACCTTATGGTGTCCAATCAGAGGGGAGAAAACCTGTTCATGCAGGAGGATGAGTTGGGAAGTCTGAAAGCCTCTCTTACAGAGCATGGCATTACCGAGGGACTTCAGGGGCTTATGAATCTGGCAAAAGAAATCGGAAAGAAGTACGGTGTGGAAGTCCTTCCTACCTGTGACGCCAAGTATCTGGAAGTAGGAACCACAAGCAAAAGTGACAACGTGGACAGTATCTTCGCCCTGATTTCTAAGGAATCTGGCATCCTTCCAGAAGAATGTACCTACTGGGGAGACGAATACGTGGGTATTGAAAAAGGAATCTTCGGCAGTGACAGCTTTATGAAAACAGAAAAAACCGCCAAAGGAGACTTCTTCGATGTATCCGAAGTAAACGGCGAAAGACCAGAAGGCGTCCAGCAAATCGGCGGTGGCGTTGCTCAGTTCTTAAATTTTTTAAAAGACCAGAAATAAGCAAGTAAAGATTTTTCAAGAAAAGTTGCAATGCAGAAAATAACAATCAAGAATAGTGGTGCAATTCTGGCGAATTTGCCGAGTACCCTTTGAGACTACAGGCTCAAAGGGAGCGCAGGCTGAGCCAGAAGTGCATCACTATTCTTGATGTCCGTCTTGCATGGAAACTTTTTGCATGTATTGTTGAAAAACCCAGAAAACAAAGGTATACTAAAAGAAAATATGTGCAGAGTATACAGAGAATAAAAACACCGGGCGCTGGAAGGGAAGGCAATGGAATGGGGAAAATAAAGATTTTATTAGTAGATGATGAGAGGGAAGAAAGAGAAGGGATTTCCTGGCTGATTGAGAAATATCAATATCCTTTGGAAATTATGCAGGCTTCCAATGGAAAAGAAGCCCTTCAATGGATAGAAAAAACAAAGATTGATATTTTGTTTACAGATGTGAAAATGCCCATTATGAATGGACTGGAACTGGCAAAAAAGGTTTACGAGACAAAGCCGGAAATTAAAATCATTATTTTCAGCGCCTATGGAGAATTCAGCTATGCCAAACAGGCTTTAGAGGCCAATGCAGTGAGCTATCTGCTAAAGCCCATTGAGATTGAAGAATTCCAGAAAGTCATGGTTTCAGTCATAGAGTCTGTGCAAAAAGAAAATGAAGAGGGAGAGAGACTCCAGACCGCGGAGGTTCAGAACCGGAGAAACCTTTTATACAAAATTTTCAGCAGCGCTAAAATTGAAACAGAAGAGGCAGAAAAAGCAGAGCAGATTTTGAATCTGGGGACAGGAAAGCATTGCAGAATTCTGGACATTGAATTCACAGAAAACTTTTTTGAAGAACACGAAGAAATTTTCCTTCAATTTTTGAAAATGTATCTGGGAGAAAACACCTCTTATCTGGAAATGTACCCAAATGAAGCTTATGTAATGGTGCGGGATGCCCGCTTTTTTACTGGAAATGAGCTGGAAAAACAGGTACAGAAAATCCTCCGGGACTTACAGGTGAAAACCAGAAGTGAGGCAGCAGTGATTATCAGTGAAGTAGTGGAGAACGCGGAAAAACTGGAAAAACAGTTAGAGCAGATGCATCAGATACAGGCAGAGCTTTTCGGATATGGGAATCAAATTGTCAGTACCAGAGGGTATTACAGCGAAACAGAACTCTATGCGCAGGATGCAGAGAGGGCTGCCAGGCAAATGATGCAGGCCATTGAATCCATGGACACAGAACTGATTGACAGACAGAATGAGCAGCTTATGAAAGTGGTAGCTTCCCTTGATAAGGTAAGTAAGATTTATCTCCAGAACCTGTTATATTCCATTATTAAAGCCATTTATGACAAAGTTCCAAAGATTGAGTTTGAGGAAGCTCTTGCTCTGGCAGAAGCCCTGTTTAGGGCAAAAAGCCTGAAAAATATGATGGAAGTCTATGAACAGGCAGTGGAGAAAATGCTGTCTTTTATTCAGGGAGAAGACCAGGATGAATCCAGGATTATCCAGAAGATTAAAAACCTTATAGAAAAAGAATATGCGAAAGACATTAGTCTCAATTATGTGGCTGAGAACGTAAATCTTACTCCTGCCTATGTGAGCTATATTTTCAAAAAAGAAACCGGACAGACACTGGTAAAATATGTAACGGATATTAAAATGATGAAAGCCAGAAAAATGCTGGAAGAAGGAACCCTGAAGATTGTCCAGGTGGCAAAAACCTGCGGATATGAAAATCAGTCCTATTTTAACCGCCTGTTTAAAAATTATTATGGTGTGACACCAAAACAGTTGAGAGAGAAATTATGAAAAAATTATGGAATTGGTATTATGGAGGCGCATCCATAAGAAAGAAACTGGTAATCAGCTATCTGGTGCTGGTGCTGATTCCCATTTTTGTGCTGGGAATTTATTCCTACTCTGTTTCCAGCAAGAACCTTATGCGTCAGACCAGGTATACTATGGAAAACAACATAGATTCCATTTCCTATAGTCTGGAAAGCAGCATTCAAAGGGAAAACGACAATATTAAATATCTGTCCTATCATGCAAAGCTGCGGGAAAGCCTGGAAGGAAGTAAACATGATATGAATGCTCTGGCAAGGGAAATGAATGATTCTGTGGAGCCTACCTTCTGGTATTTTATTACCAGTGATTACAATATAAAGGGATTAGAAATTTTTTCTCCTTATGTACAGCAGCCTTTGGGAAATTTCCTGAAACCCATGAATGAAGAGGCGCAGAGATGGATGGAGAGAGAAGTCGGAAATTATAAAACGAAATGGGTGGTGAATGATGACCGGATTTATGCAGTAAGGATGCTTTTGGATGCTGAAACATCTTCCAAACCTATTGGCGTTATGAAACTGGAGGTCTTTCCAGATGAAATTACCCAGGGGCTTTACCAGTCTGACTATTTGAACAATGGAGTTGTACTTACAGATTCTGAAAATCAGGTGATTAAGAACAGAGTAATTGCAGATGAAAATCTGGAAAAAGAAATTGCTGCAAGTATTGAGAAAGGACAGGAGCCTGGATTTTACCAGACCAGGAAAACGATGTTGGCAGTTTCCGAAGAGCTGAGTAATGGCTGGAAGATTTATTATTACATTGATAAATCAGAAATTTCAGGACAGATGATTACCATATTGGCAACCACCTGTTTTGTTATGGGAATCTGCCTGGCAGCAGCAGCGGTTTTAATGAGTCTGATTTCCAGACTTTTAAGCTCCAGAGTCCTTCAGTTGAAGCATTGTGCAGAGGAAGTGAGCCAGGGGAATTTTGATTTAACACTGGAAGAGGGATATTCTGATGAAATTGGAATTGTGTCAGCCAGTTTTAATAAAATGTGCCGGAAAATCAATGAGATGATGGAAGAGATGTACCAGCTTGGTATGGAAAAGCGAAAAGAGGAGCTAAAAGCCTTGCAGGCTATGATGAATCCTCATTTTCTCTATAATTGTCTTTCCAGTATTAAATGGAAAGCTATCCGCTCAGAACAGGATGAAATTGCCGATATTACGGGGCTGCTGGCAAAATTTTACCGGACAGCATTAAACAATGGAAAGCAGATTACCATTGTGCAAAATGAGTTGGAGAATGTCAAAGCATACTTACAGATTCAGTTGAAATCTCATGAAAACAGCTTTGAAGTGATTTACAATCTGTCAGAAGAAGGCAGGGAATGCAGGATGCCTAACTTTCTGCTGCAGCCTATTGTAGAAAATGCTATCTGCCATGGCGTAGATTTCTGCGAGGGAGAAAAAGGAAAAATCAGAATAGAATATCTATGTGAAGAAGACTTCCTGGTGTTCCATGTCTATAACAATGGAGGGAAGCTAAGTGAGGAAGAAGTAGAGAAAATACTGAGTACTCCGGGAAAAGGATATGGAATATATAATATTAGAGAACGAATCCGTATGTATTATGATGAAGAATGCGGACTTTTCAGCCATGTTACAGAAGAGGGGCTGGTGTGCTTTACCATTAAAATCAGGAAAACCATAAAAGAGGGAGAAACGCTGTAGAAGCAACGTTTCTCCCTGCTGTTTTTAATCAACCAATTCTGAAATAGCAATCTTTGTTTTATAACTTTTTTTTGCTGCGCCAGGAGAAGTCATGAAAATAGTGGCATATTCTCCTCCCTCATAAATCGTAAGTTCTGTTACATGATTATTTTGTTCCTCAACAGAGTCATAAAGTTTTATCAAATATTGAGGCTGTGTATTTTCACTTATGTTTGTATTTTTCCAACTTTTCATATTTAAAGCAGAAATAACTCTTTTAATAGAATTTTTGTCATCATATTTTTTCAGTAATTGGTTGTTTGAAGAATTGTATATCTCTATTACTGCTATTTCTGTATCCTTGCCTATAGAATCCTTTGCAACATCACTTATAGTTTTATTGGTTAAATAAATAACAGAAGACAGGATCGCAATTATGAGTATCAGCCCCAGTATAATTCCTTTATAGAGCGTATGTTTTTTTACTTTTTTATCAATATCATTTACCATAGTAGGATTCCCTTTCAATAAAATATCAAGAGAAAGATGAAACTCATCACTTATTTTTACTAAAGTATGTAAATCTGGATAACTTTTCTCATTCTCCCAATTTGAAACTGTTTGTCTTGTTACATTAAACTTTTTTGCAAAAGTCTCCTGTGTCAGCCCTTGTTCCTTTCTGAGTTTTACAATCATCTGACCTAATTGCATTTTTGAATTCCTCCTTACAAGTTCATTTTATCTCTTCTTGTGGATATAACAAGCAATTAGCCTTTTACATCCCTGATTTTACCCCGCAAATATTCTTTGCAGCCCTTATTTTAAGGCTTTTTCATGCAAAAAAGCTCCAAACCCATATCATTAGGATTTGAAGCTTGTCATTAAAGTGCCGCAGACCAGAATCGAACTGGTACGGGAGTATAAGTCCCGCAGGATTTTAAGTCCTGTGCGTCTGCCTGTTCCGCCACTGCGGCATATTACAATGGGCGATGGTGGATTCGAACCACCGAAGGCGTTGCCAGCAGATTTACAGTCTGTCCCCTTTGGCCACTCGGGAAATCGCCCACATTGCTTTGAAACAAATAAATTATATCACAACTTGTCGAAATTGCAAGCACTTTTTTTATCATTTTCCATTTGTGTCTGAAGGTCATGGAAACGGTGATGTTGCACATGACCGTAAATAATGGAAGCAATTACCGTGATATCTTCCTGCATGTTGTCTTCGATCCAGTGCATGAAAATATTATATAAAGCACCGGAATAATAGTAGAGTTCATATTTCTCAAGACTGGATTTTTCCAAAGATTTTGTCACATGGAGCATATACAAATCCAGTCCGTAGAGAACGATTTCTGCCCTGTTGGCTTTTTTGAGGCACAGAACATAGTCTTTGTATTTTTGCAGATATTTCAGCCCCCAGAGAATATGGTCATAGGTCTGAAAATCAGAGAAAAATTTGGAACCGTCCAGTTCTGCTGCATACTCTTTGATAATCTGACACATATAGTCCATAAGGATATGATCTTTGGAACGATAATTGCGGTAATAAGCCATGCGGGAAACACCGGCTCTGGAGGTGATGTCTGTAATACTGATATCATTGTAATCTTTGCTGTGCATAAGCTGGAGTAGGGCTTCCATAATACAGGATTTGGTGAAATCCCGGGAAGATTTATGAGAAACCGATGTTTTCATGAACAAAAACCTCCTTTTTGTAACAGTTTTTCCATGAATAGTTGTTTTTAGAACGATTAAGTGTTACAATTGTCACATTTGATATAGGATAACAAAATTCAAAGAAGAAAGCAAGAAAGGCTGGGAAAAAATGAAATTTGGAATTGTCAGTGACAGCTCCTGTGATTTACAGGCAGAATATACCGAAAAGGAACAGGTTTCCGTTGTATCGTTTTATGTGTCTTTTGATGGAGAACATTATTTAAAAGAAGGAAAAGAAGCGGTTATTACAGAATTTTACCAGAAGATGGCGGATAATCCAGGGTGTTATCCCAAAACTTCTATGCCATCCATACAGGATTATATGGATGCCTTCCGGCCTTTTGTGGAAAAGGGAATGCCAGTGCTGTGCATCTGCCTTACGAAAACCTTCAGTGGTTCTATGCAGTCAGCGGTCAGCGCAAAGGCAGAGATTGAGGAAGAATATCCAAATGCCAGAATTGAGGTTATGGATTCCCAGTTGGTAACAGGACTTCAGGGATGCCTGGTAAAAGAAGCGGTTCGTCTTAGAAATGCAGACCTGGAACTGGATGAGGCAGTAAAACGTTTGGAAGCAGTAAGACCTACAGGGCATATTTTCTTTACAATCAAGGATTTGAAATATCTGGAACATGGGGGTAGAATCGGAAAAGCCGCCTGTCTGGCAGGAAGTATGCTGAATATCAAACCGATTTTGCAGTTTTGTGATAAAGAACTGGGTTCTACAGAACTGTGCAGAGGAAGGAAAAAGTCCCTTCATAAAATTATTGAGAAGTTTCTTGATTTTGTGGAAAAAGAAAATATCAATCTGGATGATTATAATCTTATGACAGGCCAGGGACTGGCAGTAGAAGACTATGAAGTTTTTAAGGAAGAATTGAGAAAAGAGTTGCATAAGAGGGGATTCGCCATAGATGCCTGGGATGAGATACAGATTGGTGCGACCATTGGGGTACATACAGGTCCTTATCCGCTGGGAGTGGGGATTTTGAAGAAGTGCAAAAGATAAAAAAGTCAGAAATGTGATAAAAACAGGTCGGAAACCATCCTTACATTGCCCGGGAAGTATGATAGTCTATGGTAAATAGAAACAACAGGAGGAAATTATGAAGTTGGAATTATTTACCACATATGGAACGGGAACCTGGCAGGAGCAATTTCATCAGACCGTAGCTTTTCATGAAGATCAGGGCACAGAAAACCAAGTAGTAAATCTGTATCCAGAAGTGAAGTTTGAAACCATAGAAGGATTTGGAGGAGCCATTACAGATGCGGCTGCCTATGTATATTCTTTGATGAATGAAGAGCAGAAGAAACAGTTGATGACTACCTATTTTTCACCGGAAAGAATGAAGTATGGAATTGTGAGAATCCATATGGACAGCTGTGATTTTTCTACGGAAATGTACGAAGCAATGTCTGATGCAAACGATATAGAAATGAAATCTTTTTCTTTTGCAAGAACAGAAAAATATATTCTGCCTATGTTGGAAGATGCACAGAAAGCAGCAGGAAAACCATTAAAACTTATGCTTTCCCCATGGTCTCCGCCATCTTTTATGAAAACAAATGGACAGAGAAATTATGGTGGTTCTTTAAAACCGGAATATAGAGCCATGTGGGCAAATTATATCTGCCGTTATATCGTAGAATTTGAAAAAAGAGGATATCAGGTGCAGAGAATGTCTCTTCAAAATGAACCGAAAGCAGTTCAAACCTGGGATTCCTGTATTTACACAGCAACAGAAGAAAAAGAATTTTTAAGAGATTTCATGTATCCGGCGCTAAAGGTCCATGGTCTGGAGCATGTGGAGATTTTTATCTGGGATCATAATAAAGAAAGAGTGTACGAAAGAATCTGTGAAATTGTAGATGATTCTACCAGAGATATGGTAGCGGGAATTGCCTTCCACTGGTATAGCGGAGACCATTTCGAAGCATTGGAACTGGTAAGAAATAAGTTCCAGGATAAGAAGATGATTATCTCAGAAAGCTGTATTGAATATAGTAAATTTGAGGAAGCGGATGTAATTAGCGGGGCATTACGATTGTCTCATGAAATCATTGGAGATTTAAATCATGGAATGACAGCATTCTATGACTGGAATCTGTTACTGGATGAACATGGAGGACCAAATCATGTGGGGAATTTCTGTCATGCGCCATTTTTATATGACACTGTTCAGAAGAAACTGATGCCGCAGTTGCTGCAGCAGCATTTTGAACATTTTTCTCATTATATTGATTCTGGCGCAAAGAGAATCGGGTACAGTAAATATACAGAGGAAATGGATGTAACTGCTTATGAAAACCCAGATGGAAAAATTATTTTGATTCTTTTAAACAAATCAAAAACAATTTTACCTGTAAATTTCAGAATGCAGGGAAAAGTGGCAGAACTGCTTTTGTATCCAGAATCTATCACAACAGGTATCATAGAATAAGAGAGAAAAAATCCTGTGGTTGTTCTTGTAAGAGAGCAATCACAGGATTTTTAGTAAGATTTAGTCAGATAGCTGTTTTTTTCTATATTCATTTGGAGTACAGCCGGTAATGTCCTTGAATAATTTGGAAAAGTAAGAGTAATTCCCATATCCTACCTTGGAGGCTACGGTTCCAATGGGAATGTCCGGACTGTTTAGGAGTTCTTTTGCCTTTTGTATTCTGTAATCGGTAATGTAATTTACAATGGATTTTCCAGTCTGTTTTTTGAAGAGTCTTGCCATATAGTCTGGATTCAGATAGACTAAATCAGACAAATCTGTTCGGGTGATATCCTCGGCATAATGTTGATGAATATAATTCAGTATTAAATCAATCACAGAATGTTCTTCGTGAATAAAACTATTGTAATCAATGGCTCTGGTAATTAGATAAGTAAAATACTGCTCCATATATACTCTGGATTCAACAGAACAGGAAATGAATCGCTCGGCTTCTTTGGTGCCAAAAAGCGTATGAGCCTCAATGCCATTTTTCAGCAGGAAAGAAAATACCACCTGCTCAATATCCAGACGAAGATGAAGAAGAATTTCTTTATTAATTTGCTTTTTGACAGATAGCTGATTCAAGTAGCCTTTTAAATTTTTTAGGGCAGCATCTCCATTTTTCTGTTCCAGAAATGTGTGGATAATATCCAGAGAAGGTGGGGTATAGTGAACTTCTCTTGGAATATAATTGCCAAGCAACAACGGGATGTTAGTTTGGCTTAGATTGTTTTCCCGCATATTCCGAAGGGCTATCAGGGAATCAGGAAGCTGGAGCATGGGGATTTCCTTTGAAATACAGCAGGAAGTTTCGCATTTGAGAAAATGAGAAACATTTTGGAATAAAACATTTAGGCAGTTAAATAAAGGTTTTTCTACGTCTTCCAAATGAATATTCCCCAGAATTAGCAGATATTCAAAATGTTGCAGAGTAAGAAGAGACTCATGGAGAATACAAGAGTTCTGTAAGGTTTCTATGGCAATATTTCGGAAGGAAAAATCAATCATGGAATTCCCAAGCTCCTGCAGCATTTCTTCGTTTGGATATATCCGAAACAAAATAGGCAGAAAAAAATCCGAAGGGTTATAGGAAAGGGCTTTTTGGGTAAGTTTATGTTCCAGGACAGAAAATTCCTTTGACATAGAATCTGAGAATAAATCTTTCCAGAATAAATCAGTTACTGCCTGGTAGTTCATTGTCCAATGTTTACTTTCCGCCTGGGTTTTACTCCATATAGCCTCTTTTTCTACCTTATCTACAGCCTTTTGTAAAATACCAAACAGTTTAGAAAAATCAATGGGTTTTAGCAGATAATCCAGAGAAGATAAGGAGATTGCTTTCTGGGCATAATTAAAATCAGCATAGCTGGTAAGGAAGATAAAAAGGGTATCCATTTTTTCCTCTCTTACCCAGGATAATAAATCTAAACCGCTTTTTCCAGGCATTTCGATATCACATACACAGATGTGAATATTGTGCTGAGTCAGAATATTCTGTGCCTGTTTTACATTGCAGGCAGTATAAACTTCGGAAATATTCAGTGCACTCCAGTTTATCTTTTTTTCTAATGCGGCAATCACAAAACGGTCATCATCTACCAACAATACATTCATTTTAGACCTCCCCTTTCAAAAGTTTGTGTTTTTGTCCGCCGGAAGTAGAATCGTGACACAGGCGCCGCCATGGGACAAATTGGAAAAAGTAATGACAGCTTCGTCTTTTTCATAAAAAAGGTGTAAACGTTTAATGGCATTGGTAATTCCGATTCGGTGTCCATCTACTGGCAGTAGGGATTGGGCATGATTTAATTCATAAAGGACATCCGAAGAGAAGCCTATCCCTGTGTCTGTAATCTGAATTTGGATATTAGCATGTGGATCTGTAGAAGAAGCAGACCAGTGAATTTCTGTTTTAATGGTAATTGTTTCATCAAAATTTGAAGCATGCTTGATGGAATTTTCAATAAAAGTCTGAAGCAGGATAGGAAGGATTTCTACGGATTCGGTTCCCTTTTCCGCAAAGATTTCGTAATGAAACCATTCTCCATACCGTAGCTTCTGAATTTCCATATAGTTTTCAATATGCTTCAATTCTTCTTTTAAAGGAACAAAATCCTGTGGATTCTGAAAAATATAGCGAAAGTAATTTGAAGTAATCATAGACATTTTCATGATCTCTTCATATAGTTGCGTCTGCGCCATACTGTATATAGTATTCAGACAATTCAGGAAAAAGTGCGGGCGTATTTGAAGCTGTAAATAATTCATAAGCGTTTTTTGTTTTTCTAATTCTTTTTCATAAATATCAATTTTTAGCTTTTTGATTTGCCGCATAAGGTTTTTAAACTGCAGGTTTGCCTGTTCCAGCTCAATGAGCTGTGTATCTTTGAAATCCATGATTTCTGTAGAATTATCAAAATGTGAAAGATTTTCTGAAAACGTTTTGATTGGACTTAAAACTTTCTTTTTCATATAAATCATAGAACTAAAAAGGATTGCTGCAATCAAAAGAACAGCGCTGATCAGAATAAATTGAAGTATAATAATTTGCTCATATACCTGACGCTTATTTAAAATAATTTGTGGATGAAAAACACCCATAGTGAGCTCACCGCTGATAATGAAATGGGAACCCTGGATAGATACTTTTTCATGGTTATCTGCGCATTTCTCAAAGTGTATATTTTCTTTTTCCAATCTCTGGGTTTGTGTCAATGGTAACCCCTTCTTTGAGGTAAGGGCAACATATCCGTCTTTCCCCATATTGATTTCTTTTAATGGAGCAACAATATGATCCGCAGAAATAAAACAACCTGCAAAGTTATCACCAGAATGAAAAATCTTAAAAAAATAGATACCGGAAGATAAATCCATGATTTCCCATGCATCGGAATAAGAAGAGAAGTCATAACTTTTTTCCATATAAGAAATTAAGAAAGAGTTTACTTCATTTACTTCGGATACTGTTAAATCATGAAAAACTTCAGTTGGACGGAGCAGCCGTTGATGTTTTTGATTATAAATAAAAATTTGATAGCCAGGATCAAAAGATTCCATAAAGGTTTCTACATCTTGATGCACTTTCTCAGAAGCTTGTATTAGTTCCAGTGGATCATCTGTCTCCAGGACAGTTTTAAAATCAGGATTCTCTGTCAGTCTGCGCATCAGATATTTATTGATAGAAATATGTGCAGTATCAATTTGTGATATATATAAAGAAGTCGTATCCTGTAAGGAACGTACTGTCTGTTCGCGCAAGGAATGAATTACATAGACACTGATTACAATATCTAAGAGAACTACAGGAAGAAGAAAGATGATTAAGACTTTGATAATATAGTCAATGGAATAGCCATTGGAACGATGTCTGTTTTTCATGTGTATTACCCCCATAAACCGTGTAAAACAATTATAGCAAATTTCCGATAAATTGATAACAAAATTCAGACTTGTTATTGAAATAAAAACGACTTGCCATAGAAATAAAGGCGAAATAAAATCGGATTAGATAAAAAAGTAAGTCGTTATTCATCTATGTGAAAAAAGAAAAAGAAGTATAATAAAAATATACAAGCGGGCCGCACAAAATAATGTATGAGGTGAATGAAATGAAAAAGAAAATTTTAGCAGTTGTTTTGGCAGCAACAATGACAGCATGTGGAAACGGAGCATCAAAGGGAAAAGATAGTTCTTCGGATGAAACCTACAAAGTGACAATGGTCTACGTGGGTGACAAGAAGGAAGACACAGAGAGAATTGAAGGCAAAATCAATGAGATTATGAAAAAAGACATTAATATGGAAATTGATTTAGAGCCTATTAGCTGGGGAGCATATGCGGAAACGATGAAACTGATTTTGTCTGGCGGAGAGAAAATGGATATCGTTCCTATTTTAGTCGACCAGGCAAATTCCATGGTTAATGCAAAACAGGTTGTGGATTTGTCAGAATACCTGGATAAGTACGGAAAGAACATTAATGAGCTTCTGGGAGATACAGCAAAGGCAGCCAATATCGGTGGTTATGTATATGGTGTTACAACAGGAAGAGAGTGGTTCTGCCAGAGTTCTGCAATTATGCGTAAGGACATTTTAGATGAATGTCAGATTGACCCGTCTACTATTAAAACATATCAGGATTTGACCGATGTATTTGCAAAGGTAAAAGAAAAACATCCGGATATGGTTATGATGGCAAGCAACAACAGTACAACACCGGATACAAAGTATGAGATGGTAGATACTCTGACCGATGGTTTTGGAGTTCTTATGAATCAGGGACAGGACACGACTGTTACAAATTACTATGCAACAGAAGAGTATAAAGATTTTGTAACAACGATGTATGAGTGGCAGCAGAAAGGGTATTTATCTAAAGATGCAGCAACGACTACAGAGGGAGTGGAAAATCAGGTAAAAGCAGGGGCAGCATTTTCTTATTTTGCACCAAACAAGCCAGGATATGATACAAGAGCAAAATTATTATGTGGATATGATATGGAAATTGTACCGTTATCAGAGCCATGGGCTGGAACAGCACAGATTTCTTATTTAACCTATGGAATTAGTTCCAGTTGTACAGATAAAGATAAAGCAATGCAATGTCTGGATTATTTGTATGGAAACAAAGAGGTTTTGAACCTTTTGAACTGGGGTGAAGAAGGCGTAGACTACGAAGTAAAAGACGCAGAAAATAATATTATCGGTTATCCGGAAGGAAAAGATGAAACAAATACTTATCATCTTGCAGAAGGATGGCAGTTATTCAACCAGTTTGAGATGTATATCTGGGAAGGCGATAGCCCTGATATCTGGGAAGAAACAAAAGCGATAAATGAAAGCGCATTAAAGTCAAAAGCATTTGGATTCACTTATGACTCTACAGGTGTGGTAAATGAGCTGGCGGCACTTTCTAATGTAAAAGCACAGTATGCGGCAGCGCTTGGTTCCGGTTCTGTAAACCCAGATGAAGTTCTTCCTAAATTCCTGGAAGAGCTGGAAAAAGCCGGAATTGATAAGGTAATCAAAACAAAACAGGAACAGTTAGATAAATGGTTAGCAGAGAATCAATAGAGAAAAGAGAGAGGGATTATGAAAAAAGCAAAGCTGAAAAAATGGGCACCGCTGTACCTAATGATGTTGCCTGGGTTAATCTATCTTTTCATAAATAATTATATGCCTATGGCCGGGCTTGTGGTAGCCTTTAAGAACTATAATGTAGTAGATGGTATTTTCGGCAGTCCATGGGCAGGACTGAGCAACTTTACATATTTGTTCAATGATGCCTGGACCATTACCAGAAATACATTGCTGTATAACCTTGCATTTATTGTAATCAATCTGGTTCTGGGTGTAGCGTTTGCGATTTTTATTTGTGATATCAGAAATAAAAAATGTAAGACAATATATCAGAGTGCGATTCTATTACCGTTTTTAATGTCCATAGTGATTGTAAGTTATATTACCTTTGCATTTTTCAGCGGGGAAAATGGTATGTTAAATAAGACCATTTTGCCCCTGCTGGGGAAAGAACCCATTTCCTGGTATACAGAACCGAAATACTGGCCTTTGATATTGATTATTGTGAATACCTGGAAAGGTGTGGGATATGGTTGTCTGATTTACATTTCCAGTATCTCAGGAATTGATCCATCTTTTTATGAAGCGGCGGAACTGGATGGGGCATCTAAATGGAAACAAATCAAGTATATTACTTTGCCATCTATTATGCCATCCATCATTACACTGACCCTTCTGAACATCGGAAGAATATTCTACTCTGATTTCGGATTGTTCTACCAGGTGACACAGAATTCGGGTCAGCTTTATGATGCCACAAATGTTATTGACACCTATGTGTACAGGGCGCTTCTTCAGTCCGGAAATATCGGAATGGCATCTGCAGCCGGCTTTTATCAGTCTATTGTAGGATTTATCTGTGTTATGGGCGCCAATCTTCTGGTGAAGAAAATAAGCCCTGAGAATGCAATATTTTAGGAGGCATATTATGGTTCGTAGTAAAAGTGCAAAAAGGTTTGAAATACTGGCACATACAGTGATGATGTTTATAACAGTTTGTATTGTGCTTCCTTTTATCTTGCTGTTTATGTCTTCTATTACATCAGAAACAGCACTGGTGAGAGACGGATATTCCTTTTTTCCAAAAGAATTCAGTCTGGATGCATATAAATTCATTGTAGATAATGCAGCAAATGTATTCCGGGCTTACGGAATCACAATCTTTGTGACAGTTGTAGGAACCGCTGTAAATCTGGCTATGTCAGCACTTCTGGCATATCCACTGTCATTGAAAAATCTTCCGGGAAAGCGTTTTTTAAGTTTTTATATCTTTTTTACCATGCTATTTAACGGAGGTTTGGTTCCTACTTACTTAATGTATACAGGAATTTTCCATATTAATAATACACTTTTGGCGTATATTGTACCTGGATTTTTAATGAGCGCTATGAATGTAATGCTGATTCGGACATTCTTCGCAAACAGTATACCAGACGCTTTGTTTGAGGCAGCCCAGATTGATGGGGCAAGCCAGTTCCAGATTTTTGGAAAGATTGTTCTTCCGCTTGGTAAACCGATTCTGGTTGCTATGGGACTACTCTCAGGACTTGGATACTGGAATGACTGGACCAACGGTTTGTACTATGTAAGAGATACACAGCTATATGGGATTCAAAACCTATTGAATAAAATGATTACAGACCTTACAGCTCTTACACAGAATGCATCAGGAGCATCCACAGCAGCTCTTGCAGAGATTCCTTCTGCATCTGTGAGAATGGCTATTGCTTTTGTGGCAATGCTGCCAATTTTATGCCTGTATCCATTTTTACAGAAATACTTTACAAAAGGAATTGCGTTAGGCGCAGTAAAAGGTTAAGAAGAAATTCGCCATTGTCAGCACTTAAAAGAACGTGTTACAGTGGCGGATTTTTTGAATACAAAAAAGAAGATGTACTTTTTTGTATCTCTGTGATATACTCCACTCATAGGATTCCTCTGCAAAAACGGAGGAGTATTATGGCGGAATTAAAATTTAAAGACCTTACGATTAAAAACAACTTTATGTTTGGCGCAGTAATGGCACAGCCTGAAAACTGCAAGGGAGTCATTGAACTGGTGCTAGGTGTGGAGATTGACCATGTAGAAGTGAGCAAAGAAAAAAGCATGGTTTATCATCCGGAGTATAAGGGCGTCCGGCTGGATGTGTATGCAAAAGATGAAAATAATACAAGATATAACATTGAAATGCAGGTGGCAAAAAAGCCGGCCTTGGGAAAGCGGACTCGTTATTATCAGGGGCAGATGGATATGGAACTGCTTTTGAGCGGGCATGAATATAAAGAACTGCCTAACAGTTATGTTATTTTTATCTGCGACTTTGACCCTTTTGGAAAGCGAAAATATTGCTATACGTTCCAGCCGAAGTGTAAGGAAGCCCCAGATGTGGATCTGGAAGATGGGCGTTGCTGCATATTTTTAAGCACTTATGGGGAAAATGAAGAGAAAGTTCCCAGGGAACTGGTAAGCTTCCTGAAGTTTGTAAGAGCCAGTCAGGAGGAGAGCCAGAAAGACTTTCAAGATCCCTTTGTAAGCCATCTTCAGGAATCCATCCGTTGGATTAAGAGCAGTCGCGAAATGGAGGAGCGTTTTATGATTTTTGAGGAAATGATGCGGGATGAAAGGGAGGCTGGAAGACAGGAAGGCAACCTGGAAGGACAACGAGAAACGAAACAAAACACTGCTTTGAATATGCATAAGAAAGGCTATCCAGAGGAAGCAATCGCAGATGTGCTGGAAGTAGATGTGGAGACGGTTCTGGAGTGGATTTCCGAATCAGAATCTGTAACAAAGTAATGATAAATCATGTATCTAAGTAAATGAATCTAAACATTCCCGGAGTGTGTAAGAAATACACTTTCCGGGAACAGACTGAAAATCAAGCCGATTCAGGCAAATATCAAAGTTAATGAAAAGAAAAACCCAGAGGAATCCTTAATTTTTTTGTATAAGTATTGTAATTGGAATGGATTTGTGCTATGCTTCCCATAAGCAAAAGTAAAAGGGAGTAGCTTAACATCTTTTACAGAATTTATATGAGTTTTGTAAAAGACGGTTTTGTAATCGTCATCCGGTATCGCAAGATACCCGTAGCAAATGAGAAAGCAAGACTTTTATTGTGGCAGAGGTCATGATAAGAGTCTTTTTTTATTATATCAGGATTTTTTCCACAGATGCTTGCTATACAGAAGGAGGTTTATTATGTATAACGAATTTATGAGAAAGGAAGCACAGGAAGCCATTGATGCAGGTGAGCGGGCTTTGCGGGGATTGCATGCAGCAGAAGAAAAACTGAAAAGCGCAGGAAATTGGGGCATTTTTGATATGCTGGGAGGTGGCTTTTTCAGTAGTTATGTGAAACAATCTAAAATCCGTGAGGCAAAGATTCTGTTAGAACAGGCAAAAGAGGAACTGACGGAATTCCAAAGAGAACTAAAGGATGTGGGAGGTACATTAGATTTACAGGTGGAAATTGGAGACTTTCTTACTTTTGCGGATTTCTTTTTGGATGGTTTTGTGGCGGATTATCTGGTACAAAATAAGATTTCAGACGCCAGAGAAGATATAGAGATTGGAATTTTTCATGTGAAGGAAATACTGAATGATCTATACAGAAGAGTGGAGGTGTAAGACATGGGTTGTCTTGGAAACTTATTATGGTTTGTGTTTGGCGGCGCAGTAAGCGGACTGAGTTGGGTACTGGCAGGATGTTTGTGGTGCATTACGATTGTGGGAATTCCAGTAGGATTGCAATGTTTTAAATTTGCTACATTAAGTTTCTTTCCCTTTGGAAAAGAAGTACAGTATGGCGGCGGCGCAGGTTCGTTACTTCTAAATATTATATGGCTGATTGTTTCCGGTCTGCCACCGGCTCTGGAACATCTGGCTTTGGGAGCAGGGCTTTGCATTACCATCATAGGAATTCCTTTTGGGTTACAGCAGTTTAAACTGGCAAAACTTGCCTTGATGCCTTTTGGGGCTGAGGTGTATTGATAAAAAATTAAGAAAATACGAAGGAAGGATATACTTTTACGTTTGCCCATGCTATACTTTTTTTATAGGATTCCTCTGCCAAAACGGAGAAATCCATCCGCTGGATTAAGAGCAGCCGTGAAATGGAGGAGCGTTTTATGATTTTTGAGGAAATGATGAGGGATGAAAGGGAAGCAATCGCGGATGTGCTGGAAGTAGATGTGGAGACGATTCGGGGGTGGATTTTTGAATCAGAACCTGTAACAAAGTAATGATAAATCATGTATCTAAGCAAATGAATCTAAACATTCCCGGAGTGTGTAAGAAATACACTTTCCGGGAACAGACTGAAAATCAAGCCAATTCAGGCAAATATCAAAGATAATGAAAACAAAAAGGCAGAGGAATCCTATAAAATCGTAATTTCGATTAGACAAATAGAGTTCAATAGAGTAAAATAAGTAACAATATATCAATATATTGGTTGCAAGGAGAGGGGGAACTTTATGAAGCTTTCATACTTTCAGGACTATCATAAAAGGGTGGTTGAGAATTGTTCCAGGGTAATTGTGGGAAAAGAAGATGTGATTTCTCTTGTGCTGACCTGTTTTGTGTGTTCGGGTCATGTGCTTTTGGAGGATATTCCAGGTACCGGGAAGACTATGCTGCTTCGTGCATTTGCAAAAACGGTTGGCAGTGATTTTAAAAGAATTCAGTTTACGCCGGATTTGGTTCCTTCGGATCTGACGGGAATTAATTTCTATAATCAGAAAACAGGGGAGTTTGAGTTCCGGCCTGGTCCGTTGTTTTCCAATATGATTCTGGCAGATGAAATTAACCGGGCCACGCCAAGAACCCAGTCCAGCCTTCTGGAAGCTATGGAGGAGCGTCAGATTACTGTGGATGGCATGACGAAAAAGCTGGAGGAGCCATTTTTTGTTATGGCTACCCAGAATCCATTGGAATCTTACGGAACATTTCCTCTGCCGGATGCTCAGATTGACCGGTTTTTCATGGAACTTTCGCTGGGATATATGACCAGAGAGCAGGAAATGCAGGTATTAGCCAGACCATCTGCCATGTCGATTCTGGATTCTCTTAAACAGGCGGTTACAGAGGAGGAAACAGCCTATGTGCGGACTCATTATCAGGAGGTGAAAATGTCAGGAGAGGTGTTAGGCTATCTTATGAATATCATTGAAGCAACCAGGAATGAGAGTAATTTTGTCTGTGGGGTTTCTACCAGAGGCGCCCAGGCACTATATAAGGCAGCCCAGGCAACCGCAGCCTTTTCCGGAAGAGATTATGTGATTCCGGAAGATGTGAAATCCATGGCGCCTTATGTTTTAACGCACCGGCTTTCCAAAGGCAGCCAAAAGACCCCATCGACTGCCAGATTCTTGCAGCGTATTTTGCAGCAGGTGCCAGTGCCGCTGGAGAAGCTATGATTTTGTTTTTTGTGCTGTTTCTGGTGCTGGCAGGATTAGCTCTTCAAAAATGGATGGTTGCCCATGGACTGCAGGGAGTTCAAAGTACCTACAGACCAGACGAGAATATTGTAGATGCCGGAGATGTGTTTTTTATTCTCATTGAAATAGAGAATCACAGTAAATGGCCCATCCCTTATGTGAAAGTGAAGATGTATTTTGACAGAGACATTCAGGTGATGGAAAGCACTATGCGGTTTGAAAAAGAGAGCGGACAAGGCGGCGGTTCTGTGGAAACTTCTGTCTGGATGCGGCCTGGGCAGAGAATAGAGCTTAAAATTCCAGTAAAGATTCCAGGAAGAGGACGTTATGTGCTTTCTCATCCAAATCTTTTTGGCGGGGACTTTCTGGGACTGTCTGAGACCAGGATGGAAATGGCAAGTTTCCGGGAAGTGATTGCTGCGCCCCAACCGTTGCCGGAGCAAAAGATTCAGGAACTTATGGGAAGCTTTCTGGGGGATGTTTCTGTGCGGTGGTATCTGTATGAAGACCCACTCATGACAGCAGGATACAGGGAATACACCGGACGGGAGCCTATGAAGCAGATTGACTGGAAACAAAGCGCGCACAGCAGAACTCTTATGGTGAAAGAATATGACCATACGGTTGAACCGGTGCTTACGGTATTGCTTAATATAGAGACGGATTACAGTGGGACAGATTACAGGCAAAAGGAAAGGAATCTGGAAGTTTGCTATTGCCTTGCCAGAAGTGTTTGCGAAGAGTTGGAGAACAAGGGAATCAAATATGTGTTCTGTACCAATGGAAAACAGGCTGGGGCAGCAGGGGATTTCCACATGGTAAGAGAGGGACTTGGACACAGACATTTTTTGAAAATTTTGGAATGTCTGGGAAGGGGATTGTATGAGGCTGCTTTTTCCAGAGAAAAACTGCTGGAGCTTGCCAAAGGGGAATTATCAAAAGGTGTGGTTCTGATTACGCCTTTTCGGGAAGATTTTGAACAGTGCCGGGAATTTTGGCATTTAAAGCAGGAGGCGGGAGAGAATCTGCTTCTTTTACATGGTTGTGAGATAGATGGAGGTGAGGCCTGTGAGCTGGATGCATGGTCTTAGAATGTTTACGGACTTATCTTTTTATGCTGTTTTTGCAGGAAGTATTGTTTATGGATTTGCCAGTCATTTTGGCAGTTCTGTTACAGGAGAAGAAGTGCTGGTTAGAAGTGTCCTGGGGTTGTTGTGGCTTAGTGTGATTTATGGCAGCTCCTTCCGGTTCCAGGAGAAAAAGCAACAGTCCAGGCTTCTCTTAGCTCTGTTGTTGGCAGCGTTTGTGGCTGCCTGGGGGCAGGTGGCAGAGCTTGTGATTTTGCTGCCTGGGACAGTGTACGTGGGAAGAATGATGGTGAAAAAGGAATATCCATTTTTCTGGAGCAGACAGGCAGATTTGTTTCAGGTATTTTGGAAGGCAGTTTTGATTTTTTCAGCGGCTTTGGTACTTTTTGGACAGACGGAAGGTCTGCTTGCCATTTCATTGCCTTTTGCCATTCTCACTGCCGGAGGGCTGGTTTTGCTCCTTCGTACCTTGCGTCATAATCCAAAAGTGTATTTAAGCAGGGAATTTCAAAAACAAAATCTTCTTTTCATAGGAGGCTTCTTTTTGACACTGTTTCTTCTTAGCAGACCTGTGGTGATACGGGGATGCCTGAGATGTGTCCAGTGGATATATGAATCTTGGATTTTGCCGGTTCTGTTGTTGGTGACGAACATTCTGGGATTCCTGGTGGGGAATCTTCTGGTGGGAATTCAGTGGATTCTTTCCCTGTTTCACATAGAAGGCCAGGTGGCAGAGGAACTATTTATAGTTTTTGAGACCGGGGAGGAGATACTGAAAAGAGAGGCGGTAGGTTCTGGAGGGAATCTCTCCTGGGTGGTAATGCTTTTCCAGATTTTTCTGGTTTTGCTTTTCGTGGCTGGTATTATTTACTTTTTTATCTGGCTTGGGAAGGGGAGAACAGAGGAAAGCGGATATCAGGATGTGATTTCTGTTTTCAGAGGAGAAACTGAAAAAGCAACAGCTTCTCATGGAGGTAAAGACAGTTTTTGGGTGCGGCAGATTCGCAGGGAGTATGGAAATTATATGAAGCTGTGTCAGGAACAGGGGATTTCTATTGAAATCAGTACTACCAGTCAGGATTTGCAGGAAAGCCAAAAGAAGAATTCTCAAATTTACACCCAGTGTCAGGAGCTGCGCCAGATTTATCTGGATGCCAGATATGGTCAGAAGGCAGATTTCCAAAGCGTGAAAAGGTTTCGGGAAGTGTATAGGGAAATTAAAAAGAAGCTGTGAGAACCTCATGTAACGAAAGGTGAGGCTCTCAAGGCTTCTTTTTGTGTGACAGGAATTAAGTTTCTGTATAATACTGCGCCTGCGCATTCCATAACTGTGCGTATTTTCCATGTTCGAATGCCAGGAGTTCTTCATGGGTGCCTTTTTCCAGAATCTGTCCATCATGGAATACCACGATTTCATCGCAGAATTTGCAGGAGGACAGGCGGTGACTAATGTAAATGGCTGTGCGGTCTCCGGAGATTTCGTTGAAACGGGCGTAAATTTCCGCTTCGGCAACAGGGTCAAGAGCAGCCGTTGGTTCATCTAGGATGATGAATGGGGCATCCTTATAAAGGGCTCTGGCAATGGCAATTTTCTGGGCTTCCCCGCCGGAAACCTCCACCCCGTTTTCGGCAAAATCTTTATACAAAGGGGTATCAAGTCCTTTTGGCATGGAGGCAAGGCGTTCTTTAAAACCAGCGTCCAGGAGGGCTTTTTCCACCCGCTTTTTGTCATAAGTTCCGGCTCCGGCTACGTTAGCCCCAAGGGGCTGGGCAAGGAGCTGGAAATCCTGGAACACCACAGAGAAAATATCCATGTAATCGTCATACTTGTATTTGCGGATGTCAATTCCGTTTAAGAGAATGTGACCTTCCTGGGGGTCATAGAGGCGGCACAATAATTTAATAAACGTGGTTTTTCCGCTTCCGTTTTCTCCCACAATTGCCAGACGGCTGCCAATGGTGAATTTCAGGGATACATGGCGAAGTGACCAGTTGGAAGCCCCTGGATATCGGAAAGACACATCCTGAAATTCCACTTCATACTGGCGGTCAGCCCGCTTTTCTGTGGTAAGACTGCCCTGGTACATGGAGTTAGGCAAATTCAGGAAGGTAAAGGTCTGCTCCAGATACGGGGCGTTGGCTTTTAGCTGTCCAATGAGCTGCACCAGGGAAAATATATTTGCGGCAAGGGCAGTAACAGCCCCTACATACTGGGTAATGCTTCCCACGTCAAAGGCGCCACCCCAGGCCTTTAAGCAGGTAAACATATAAATGCACCCGGTAAGCAGGGCAGTGAGGGCAGTTCCGGTAGCAGAGTATACACCCATAGAGGAACGTGCCAGCTTTGCCATAGGACCACTAACGCCAAAGTTTATATCAGAAAGAGCCTTGGTATAGTACTGTACAAGGTCCTGCTGATTGTAAAGGCGGACATCCTCACTGCGGTTTCCTTTTTCGGCAAACTCTCCAAAATAAGAAAAAAGCCGGTTGGAAAACGTAGCGTTTTCAGCCATGTTGCTCCATATGGCAACCGCTTTTCCGGCAAGATGTCCGGCCAGAAGGCTTACCAGAAGAATACAGGAAATCAGTACAAGGATAAAAACAGGGTGATTCAAAATAGTAAGCCACCCACTGGTTTCCGGCACCGGTGAGGTAAACAGGGAAACCGTAAGGGTGATACCACTTAGCATACCGAAAAGGCTGGTAAGTCCTTGCCGGTAATGTTCCGGAGTCCGCATGAGTCCCCAACTGGACCAGTTTTCATTCTGGCGGATTTTAGAGCGCAGCCCCTGGATTTCCTGGTTATCAATGTCTGCATAGTCCAGATGAAACATTTTGTGGGAAAAGAGAACCTCCTTACGTCCGTAAAGGTCTTCATAATAGGTTTCAAACCGTTGATTCAGGAATGCCTTTAACAGGATAAAAACACCTGTACAAAGTACAGCAGCCATAGCCCATCCAAGAAGGACGTCTGGGCGGCGGTCCAGGGAAAGCTCCTGGAGAAGCTTTGCAGAAAAATATACGGTTACATAAGGAGTGACTGCGGACACCAGGGCAAAAAACGTAGTAACAGGGAAAAATTTTGGATTAATCCTGTGAAGCAAAGTGGTTCCCTGATGTTGAAGTGTCAGCGCGGTTTTTAACGTATCTTTTCGGTTTTTCATCAGAACTCCCTCCCTTCCTGATAATAGCGGCTCTGTACTTCAAAAAGCTCTGCATAAGCGCCGCCAAGATTTAATAATTCTTCGTGAGTCCCCTCTTCTAAAATAGTTCCATGTTCCAGATAGAGAATCCGGTCACAAAACCTGGTGGATGCCAGGCGGTGGGAAATAAAGAGAGAGGTCCTGCCTTTTGTCATTTCACTGTATTTCATATAAATATCATGTTCTGCCAGAGGATCCAGGGCAGCAGTGGGTTCATCCAAAAACAGAATGGAACCGTCTTTATAGAGAGCTCTTGCAAGCATCAGCCGCTGAGTCTGTCCTCCTGATAAAAGAATGCCGTCCAGGTAAACCTCACGCCCAATGTGGGTGTCCAGTTTATCCGGAAGTTTTTCTACCGCTTGGGTTAAGCCTGCTTTTTCCAGGCACTCCCAGATTTTCCTTTCATCCCCGTTTTCCGGAGTCTGGGATACATTTTCTCCCAGAGAAACGTCCAGAAGAGAATAATTCTGGAAAACAGCGCTAAAGAGTTCATAGTATTCTCTGCGGTTAAAAGTGCGGATATCCTGTCCGTTTAACAATACCTGGCCTTTGGTAGGGTCCAGAAGTCCGCAGAGAAGCTTTACCAGAGTGGTTTTTCCGGCACCGTTTAGGCCTACCACTGCCAGTTTTTCTCCGGGATGAATGGTGAGATTCATCTGGTGTATGGTATCCTGCTCAGCTCCCGGATAGCGGTAAGAAACCTTCTCAAGCTTTAGTTCATAGCCAGAGGCAATGGGAAGAGGATTGCCGCCCTGGAAGCAGAAGGGTTCCGGATAATCCAGAAAAGCACGCACAGAACACAAATCCAAACTTTCCTTGTGCAGGATCGTGAGCTGCTGTAAAATACCGGTAACCCAGGTAGTAAAAGTGGAAAAGGCAGTAAAATACAGCAAAAACTGTGATACACTAAGTCCTTTGGTCAGGGTAAGATGCAGGAGATAGGCGTAAGCAATTCCATTGCGGGCAATGGTTAATATGACGTCGGTGATATCTCCCAAAAGCAGTACTTTCTCACAGCGAAGCCGGAAATCCAGGTAGGTATTGTGAATAGCATGATTGATTTCATCCAGCCAGTTCTGCAGACCAAAGATACGGATGTCCTTGGCAAGGGTAATGGATTCCGCTTTCTGACGGATATAAATCTTTTTGGCATAGAGCTGTTCTTCTTCCTCCCGGTGTTCATACCGCCAGTTGTTTGCATACCGGGAAACCAGAAAGCCCAGGAAACAGGTGAGCACTATAAGAAGCAAAATACGGAAGTCCAGAGGGGCAAGAATGGTAAGAAATACCACAAACCCACCTGTATTTTGTAAAAGTAAGGTCAAAGTCACCCAGATATGTTCTGCAGAAGAATCGTTGCTATGAAGAGAATGATTGGCTTTTTCCCGTAGTTTGATAAAATCCTGTTTCAGGGTATTGGAATAGGAGGTTGTATTATTCTTTTCTCCCAGCTTCCCTATGATATGTACCCGTACATTTACCCTTGGAACAGCTTTGAAAGGTAAAAATAATTCGCAATGATTTTGCTTGTTTTAAGGCAGATTCCTTTGCGATAAGGTACAATAAAAGAAAAACTTTATCGCAAAGGAAGAAAAAATGAGCAGAGAACAGGAACG
>SKEY01000383.1_pt1 | contig 74256 bp, 63 predicted proteins | sample 4843871 | NCBI WGS metagenome assembly SKEY01 (sample SAMN11008797, study PRJNA524170) | human gut metagenome | biome: Human fecal sample; material: Feces; isolation source: fecal sample from pouch patient p36 | host: Homo sapiens | place: Israel: Tel-Aviv | collected 2016-12-04
GTATATGGATACATTATAAACTCTTCTATTATTCCTGATTTAATCATATAAATGATTAATCCTATAGCAAATAAAATCATACATATTATTATTAATCTATTCTCTATCTTGTCTAATGTTTCTTTATCTAATAATTTGTTATTATCAATCATATTAATCACCTAATAATACAGGATGCTTTTCTAATAATCTTGATACATATTCTATATCTTTATAATCTCCATATACATTTATATATGCATTATCCGATTTTCTAATAATCATTAGAAATGACATAGATTCCATTCTTAAAAGATACCTATCTGGATTTTCTGCTATATACCTAATTAATGCTTGCATTGTCTTAAATGTCCTCCTAAATCAAATAATAAAGCAAAATCTTCTATAGTTATATCACTAAGTTTTATTGTACTTAATTTTACTTTACGCATATTTGTTATTTCTATTTGTTCTTTAGAATATCCATATCTTTTAGATAAGCTTTCTTGAATCTTTAGTTTTATATAATCTCTATTGTTTTTATTTTCTTCTTCTACTTTTATTATAACAGTATCATATCCTGATGTACTTGGACATAGGAAAGATACCTCATAAGCTAATTTAACCATTGTTTTTCTCCTTTTATCTTTTTTACTTATAATCTTGTTTATTTTCATTATTATCCCTTATCTATATTTTCTGCTTATAATCAATGGAATAATTCTATGTTGTATTAAACTACTGAATATACAACTAATTAATAATGTAAAACAACAAGCTATTAAATTACTAATTATTGATATTAATATAATATAGCATATTAAATAAAACAAATTAAATGATTTAGTTAACATTTCTATTAGATAAATAAAAGTGCAAGGAACACTTATTATAAATAAAGTTTTATATATCTTACTATCTATTAAATTCTTTTCTTCATAGAAAATAAGTCTAGGTATTCCTTTATTCTTATCATATATGTAATTTTGTTTAATCTCTTTAATTATTTCTTGAGACGAATCTTCAAGTATATCAATAATTGGGCCTTCGTCTACAATGTATAAATCGTTAGTTCTTTTAACCATATACAATCTCCTTAAATAAGATTAGGGGCTCATTAGAGCCTCTTTTTATTATTATTGCATCCCAGCTATTAGCTTTCATAACATTATTTAATGATGCAACAAATACATCTTTAGTTGCTTGTGGTATTATTAATTATCAAATATGTCTTTTGTATTTATTCCTAATAAATTGAATAAAGCATAAGTTATATCTTTTTCTATAACGCCTAATTTCCAACCTCCATGTTGTTTTTTTAAATCTTTAATTAATTTTCTAACAACTTTTCTATCTATAGTAACTAAATCAGCTAATTCAATTGCTTGTTTTTCAATTTCTAATTTCTTTCTATATTCTACAGCATAACTTAAACGTATGTCATACTTAATTAATTCTTTATTCTTTTCTTTTAATCTATTTAATAGATACTCTTCTAATTCTTCTTTAGAATCAAATATTGTATCATATATAGGATACATTTTTATTTCTTCTTCTTTTGTATTTTTATCTCTTTGAAAAACTTTAATTACATAAACTAATTGTGATTTATTTTTTAATGAATTATTATTCATGCCAATAATCTCCCCTCTATTTCTTATTTAACTCTTTCTCTTATTTTGAATTTAAAAAGTTTTTAAACATCTTAATTGTTTCCTTAGCTTATAAGTAATTCAACTCCTATATATACTGCTCCTATACATAAAACGAATATAATCATTTGTATAGCAAACAGTATTCCTACTAACTTATTTGTTGTCATATCAATTATCTCCTTATTGTTTATTATATATTTTTATTATTTTATTGTAAAACACTGTCGTAACTTGCGATTTGTTATATTAATAGCCATTTATTTGTCTCCATATAATAATAAATGTAACACAGCAAATATATTATATCAGGGGGAATTTGAATGGCAACAGTATTATATTTTGTACCACATCAAGATGATGAATTATTAAGTTTCGCAAACGACATAATAGAGCATGTTCAAGCAGGTGAAGATGTAAAAGTTTGTATTTGTATGGATGGAGCAGGTTCATATGTTAGAAGAAGTTTAAGAGAAGGAGGAACTTGTTCTTCTCACTCTGGAACACACGAGTATGGGCTAACATTCGCAGAATTTTCTAAAGCAAGAGATTTAGAATTTGTTCAAAGTTTAAATGCTTTAGGAGTAGCTACATCTAATATATTATATTATCCAACTAGATGGAGAGATAATTCATTAACAGTAGCTAGAGCAAAAGAATTTATGTTATATTATCTTAATAAATATCCTAAAGCTAAAGTTAAAACATTTACTCCGCATGGAGCTTCGTCAATGCATGTAGACCATAAAGCTTTAGGTCAAGCAGCTATGGAGTTATATAAAGCTGGTAAGATATATAACAATGATTTAAGACTGTTTGTAGAACCATACGAAATAGATAACTTTAGAAAGTTAAATCCTAATATAAATGCTTGGCAAATAAATTGTCTTAACACGACTAAATTAAATAATGCTATAGCAGCTTATAAAGTATGGAATCCAGGAACAGTGCCTAACCCTGGGAAAGTTGGTACAGTGCAAAAAGTTGCTTCAAATGATGTATTAAACGTTAGAAGTGGGCCAGGTACTAAATATAGTGTAGTATTTACTTTATCACCTGATAAAGGAAGCACTGGTACTAAAAATGAATGTGAAATAATAGGTTCATCTGGTTCATGGTTACAAGTTAAAAACGTAGAAACAGGAAAAACTGGTTATTGTAATAGTGCTTATATCAAAAGATACAAAGGTGCTAGTGCTACTTCTAGATTTGCTTGTGGATACCATTCAGTAAAAGGTTACATAGATGATTTCGCTAATAAGAAATTAAACTATGTTCATAAACCTCAAGCTTAATTAAGGACACCTTCGGGTGTTCTTTTACTTTCTTAATAACTCTACTAACATATTAACCTCCTTGTCTTAATTGTTGTCTTATCTTATAAAACTCTTCACCATTAATAGCTGATTTAAATGCTATACAATCAAAATAAATACTATAATGAGGAATGATTCTCATACAGCTTTGAAAATATCCAAATAAACAAGCATTATCTCTTTCATCAAATACTTTAATGTCATTATAATCATATTTAGCTACATATATTTCGTCTTTCCTAAATATGAAATGACTATCTGTTTCTTTTATATACATATCTTCTTTAGCTTTTAATACAACATATCCTAACATAATATCTCCTATGGATATAAAGCTGTATCTACAACAAACTCTATATCTTCTTTTAATCTATATTTAAAATAGTCGCTATTAATTAAACTCTCTTCATCTACTTCGTCCAGTCCTAAGAATTCAGCATATTTTCTCATAGTTTCATAGTCTAATTCTAATGTAATTAGCATATTAATCCTCCATATTAATTATTTTTTTAAATCTATCTCTAGTGCTATATAGTTTCTGTAAACGAGACTCATAATCTTTTATTTTGGATTCAATCATATCTAATCTAGTTCTCAATATGTATATATATAGTTCTTCTATTTCTTCATACTTTTTAGGATATAATCCTATATATATATTAAATTGTTTTCTTGTTTCTTTATGTTCTTCATTTTTAGTTTTTCTTAATTTGTTATAATCTTTCCATGAATCTTTAATCCAATTGAAATCATATCTATCTAATTTTTCTACATTATATTTGCTAGGATATTTCTTTTTACTCTTATAATTAGTGTAGATTAACGGGGCTCCTGTTTCTTTATATACTTTATCTAATAAGTCAATACATTCTCTAACAGCTAGATATTTGTCTATAGTATCTCTAGCTTCATCTTTTATAACAAAACTTATATTTCTAAATATTAAATCTTTAGTTTGTTGGTCCATATTAACCTCCTATATTAAAAGGGTTCCATTTCTTCGCTATTAAGAAACGAACCCTTATATTCTTAACTATTAATATATCTATCTTCCTTTTTTATCTTTCTCTGACATATTAGTTCGTATCTATACAAGTATCTTTCATTATCTTTATATAAGCTCTTAACTCTAATAATGTTTTTAAATTTTCATCTTTTATATATCTTAAATCTGGCAACTTACTCATATTTGGATATAATTCCTTTGCCTTATCTTTTATTAATTTATCAATAAGTCCCTCTATCTTTTCTATTCTATCTATTTCCATCTTCTTATTCTCCTTTACTTATAGATTTTATATATTCTCTTATATCTTCTATTACATTTATATTAATTAGGTCTTTTATTCGGGGGGGCCTCTTTTCTCCGCTATTAAGAAACGAACTCTTATATAACAGTATTAACTAATATCTCTTCTACTACTTCTTTATTAACTTCACATCCACATTCAAAACAAGTATATCCTTTTACTTTACTTAAATATGGATTATCTTCTTCTGTATAATAAAACTCTGGATAATATCCTTCTATCTCTTTCTCTAATTTTATTTCTCTTTTATTATAATCTTCTATACTTAATACTTCATATTTACCATTATTAAGTCTTTTATATATCATCTCAGAATCTTTTACTATCCCTGCTTTTCTAGAATCTCTTCCACAATAAGCACAATGATATTTTTCTTCTTCATCTACATATTCTCCTTTATCTATCGCTATTAAGAAGTCTATTGCAGATTCTAATCCTTCCATAATATACTTTTCTCTTACTAAATTAGCTACTTTATTACTTAATCCTGAACACATAGGACAATTATATTCTTTTCCTATACATCCTCCATAATCTCTATATGTATATGGTATCATATTTAAACTTATACTATCACAACAAGTACAACTTGTTTTCCAAGCATCATAATCTACACATATATCTATCCAGTCTAATACTTCAGTACTGTCTTCATGTATAAATCCTTCTTTAGCTTTTAATAGCTCTTTTGTATCTATTATAAACCACGTTCTATTTATTTCTTTTTCATGACACATATATCTTATATCAAACATATCTTGATTATCATATATAAACGCAACTAATCTATTGTATTTATTCTTCATCCATTCAGGATTATTTACTCTCTCTGCTCCAGTATAACAACCTACTGCATATCTTTTCTTAGTTTCAATATTCTTTTTCATATCAATTATCCTCTTTTCTTTTTATTATAATTATTTATTATTTTATATTTATATTAATCGGGGCTATTTCTTCGCTATTAAGAAACGAACTCTTTATCTTTCATCTCTTAATAGCTATACTTATCTTACTTATATATAACCTCTACACCAACATACTCATATGCCTCTCCTATTATACTTCTATGACATTTAAATACATCTCTACAATAACATAATAAAACTACATCTTTACCACTATCTAATATTCTCTTTATATATCTCATCTTCTCTAATGCAATCTCATTATTCTGTATCTCTTGCTTATATACTCTCTTATACTCCTTAAACCAATTATCTATCCCCTTATTAGCCATATACCAACTAAATAACTCTTTACTAGGTGCTAATTCTATAATATGCTCTGATATTCTACTATCTTTCATTGGCTTTCTAGCTATATTAATAATAACACTATTGTCTGGTGCTATTAACTCATATGTATACTTACTTGCTAAATATAATTTACCTTTTATCATTTATCTCATTCTCCTTATTTTATTTATTAATAATCTTTTAAAATACTTTTCTGCATATTAAATTGTGGCCCCCTTATTGTCTCCGCTATATTACTTCTATCTTTAGAAACGAACTCTTATCCTATCTCTTCTAAATATACATTTATACATTTCTGATATACTTGTAATGTATCTTCTCTAAACTCTATATCTATTTCTTTTATCTTATATAACTTATTATCAAATAATATATTATTCCCTATACTAATACACTCACATACACCATTAACCTTAAATAACTCTCTATATCCCATTATCTTATCTGATTCATTTGGGTCATATTCTACTATTAATAAAAAATTATATTTATTCATTATCTTCTTCTTTCCTCTCCTCTCTTAATCTTTCCATATATCTTGATAACATAGCCCTAGTCATTTCTCTAATAGAATTATTCATATCTCCTTTTAAATCTTCTCTTTGTAATGCATTTGCTACCTTTAATAACTTATCACTTTCTATATCTTCTTCTCTACTTATATCAGTAATAACTACAGCATATATATTATTCATCTCTCTTATATCCAATACATCCTCTAATTCAAATGTCTCTATACTCTCCTTAAAGTACTTCTTTAAATCTCTTCCTATACATATTAATAGCTTTTCTCCTGTATTCCTTAATACTGGACTACCTATACTTTCTTTCATTTCTGTTTCCTTCTCTCCCAACTAGATTTTAATTCCTTATGCCAATAAAACTTATAATCTATCTCACTTAATCTCTCAACTAATAAATAATACTCTTCCTTCTCTATTTCTCTCTTTGTTATCTTATTTCTAAGTATTCTTATCCTACCTGTATAACTCTTTTTCATTCTCCCTCTTTCTGTACTTATCTCTTTACTTTCTCTTTTTAAATTGTCGTCTATTTTTTCTTCTATAATATCATATAATAACATGTCTATCTCCTTTCAATGTGTATATCCACTATTTACACTTGGTAAATATATTTATTTTTATCTATATCACCGCTGACGCTTATATAAACATAAATAACTATATTTACTGTATTTTAGCCTTTTCTGCTCTCTTACGTTCGCTTATAAGCCATTTTTGCAAAACGGAGATTTAATCCTTTTTATTCTTTTCTGCTTTCTCTACCTAAACTCCACGGTGAGACTAGGTCCTCCCGCTCAAAATATATAAATTTCTCAAGAGAGACCAAAACGGGTTGAGCGACTGTTATATAAAAATAGCAATTTTATCGTAAAAGTTTAGTATTTGTTATGCTAGGTATGGAAATCCTAAAGACTTTTTCTGCAAAAGTTTAGTGAGAGTAAACAAGGTTTTCTATTAAGAGAGTGATAAGAGTAGATAAATAATGAATGAAAGATAATCTTCTGACGAGATTAGCCTCGGCCTTGCGGCCTCGGCATATTATATAATGTTTAATAGTATATCATCATTATATTGTTCTATATCTAAACCAGTATTAATGGCATGACATATAAGATTATCTATAGTCTTATCATCTTCTTCTGTATCAAATTTAGCTATTAAAGAAATAGCACCTTTTAAATCTTTTAAGTTATTAATATTCTTATTCATTTTAACATCCTCCAAATAGTTATTATTATTCTAATTTATATTACAAACTTCTATACAATCTGATTCTATAGAACATCCAGTACATTGATTTTCTGCACATTCTATATCTGTTAAAGAAACCATTTCGTGAATCCATTGTTTTCTAACTTGTTTAGAATTACATCTTGCTATTATATTGATTAAATTTTCTCTTTGATTTTGCATAATAATATCCTCTTTTCTATAATGTTTTCTTATATTGTAACATAACTTTGTTTCTAAAATCAAAATAACCTAGTTGTATATTAGGTTTTATATCATAAAGAGAACTTTTCTGCTCCCAAGCTATATTAATCTGTCTAATAAGTTCTAACATTTACAATAAACCTCCAATAAAGCTATTAAAAAGAAACGAAGCTCTTAAAGAGCTCCGAATCCTCTACTTAATTTAGCTGTTTCTTGTTTCTTAAATGTAGTTTTGATAGTCTTCATTAGATTTTGAACATTATCACCTTTCATTAATTCTTTGTGATTTAGTTCTTTAATAGCTATATTAGCTACACAAGCAGTAGCCTCTACACCAGTCTTAACCATACCTACACCAACTGTAGCTCCGATTTCAACACCTGCAAGAGTTACTTCTCTACCTACTCTATTTAATACAGAAGCACTAGCTCCTCCTATCATTCTAGCTTTCTTAGTAAAGTTACTTACTTTTACTCCTGTTTGAGCAACTTTAGTAGCTAGTTCTATAGCTTTCATTTGGTCATCATTTAAATTAAAAGCTATTATAGTATGCACTAAAGTGTTATACATCCCTGGTGCAAATGGTTGTTGTAATACTATTATTTGTTCTTCACTTACTTTAGCTCCGCCTAATATGTCTTTAAGAACTATTTCTATTTTCTCTGGACTATTAGCTATTAAAGCAAATGTATTTTGTATTAATGTTTCATCTGGCTCATATCCTGTTAATACTCCAGATTGTACTCTTGAACTTAAAGCAGTTTCGATTATCATTAATTGAATGTCGCTTAACATTTCTGTATCAATTTTAATCATATAACCGTCTTGTTCAGAACCCATAGATTCTACTCCTGTAACTACTCCTTCTTCATTAGAACATAATGGTATGAATACATTAGCCATTAATTCTCCTATAAGTTTTTCATCACCTTTTATCATTTTTATTGCTTGCATTTTAAAATCCTCCTAATTAGTTAATATTATATTTCCCCTAGATGGGGAAGGAGATTAAGCGTTAACTTGTACTCCGTCCCAACTAGGTTTTGTTCCTGCACTTTCTATATTGAACACAATTGGTTCATCATTATTATTCTTTTCTGCTACAGCTCCAGATAGTTCTTTATCTAAATCTGTATCATCTATACTAGCTCCTCCAGTTACCTCAAATTTAGGTTGTTCTGATGGTATAGTAGTTCCTCCAGCTGTTAATGTAACAACTTCTGGTGCCTTTAAAGCGTCTCTTTCAGCTTTAAGCATTTTATATGTATCCATATCACCTGCTTTTAATGCATCTGTCATTAATGCAGTTAGTGTTTCACGTAACTCTTTATCAGGGTCTATTACTTGAGTAGTAGTTTGTGGTACACTTGCAACAGTTTGCATTGTGTTAAGTATAGCATATGCTTTACTTCTTAAGTCCATATATACTTTGTTATCTCTCATTTTAGGTATATATGATACTTGATTAAATCTTACATTTAATAGCCTATCTTTATATAAATCATAGAATTCTTTATATCCTGCTAAGTCTTCAGAAGCTAAAGCCTCTCCATTTAATTGCTTACCAGTTTTAACATAGTCTATTGCATATCCAGAATTTATTCCTTGAACTAAATCCATTAAGAATATTCTAAATGTCTCACCTGCCTCTGTTGGCACATGATTCTTTAATACTTCATTTAATACAGCTAAATTAGCACTTACTCCTGTAGTACTAGACTTCTTAATCTCTACTCCTTCTCCGTATGCTACTGCATTATTTCCTTTACTTACTATAACTATCTCTTTCATTTGATAGTACCTCCTATAATTTAATAATTTTATAATTTCATAAATAATAATTTTCTGCTTATGCTTTTATAACATAATGCTCATATAAAGCTTTTTCTGCTTATAATGAAAAAAAGAAGAGGCTATTAACCTCTTCTAGTTATACCAACAACTTTGAATGGGCAGTTGTCTTCATTTTTATTTATTTCTTTAATGAAATCTTCTAATTCCTTAGTCATGTCTTTTGACTCAACTCTTTCATCTATTTCATCTATTCCATTAAATTTATTAGAAACTACTTCTAAGTCTTCTAGCATTTCAGGTAGTTCTTTTATTAATTCTTTAACGAAAGATTTACCTGCAAATACTAAGTCTATAGCCTCTTTAGCTGTGTACTCTTGAGTAACCTCTATATCATTTATTTTTACTCCTTGTACTTCTATACTTCCTAATTTAAATATTGTTTTCATATCAATAATCTCCTTTATTTTGTAATTTATATTTTATAATCATAATAATCAATTTTCTGCTGTTCCCCCGAAGGGGAAGAGAGACTAATATGCGTCCATTGCACTAACTTTTTCTGGTGCTGGAACCATACTGTCTACTATCTTCCATGTAGCGTCTCTATAGTCTATGAACATTTGAGATTTTAAACCTCTTTGTCCAAATAGTTGTATGTTATTGCTTAATAGCTCAACATTCTTATCAAGACGTTTTACTTCTGCTAATAGTTCTGGAGCTATCTCTTCTCCATTCTTTTTACATCCAGTAGTTACCCAAACTTTTCTAGTATCTTCATATCTTAAGAACTCTATGAATCTAGGTAGTAAAAATACAACTGGTTGGTCAAATTTCATTTGATTTGGTCTAGGTACGATTTCTAATATATCATTTAATGCTTTAATAGCACATAATTGAGTATTTTGATTCTCATCTACAAATGTATATAGTGCACCTTTACCATTTTCATTTTTCTTACTATCTGTTATTACAACAGTACCTGCTCTTCCTGCTACAGTATAAATTCTTCTTGCCATTTCAATTACCTCCAATAATCTTATAATATTTTATTTCATAAAAGACTTTTTTCTGTATCTAAGCATAGAAGAGGCTTAATAGCCTCTAACATACTTTTTCTTGTCTTTCAAGATAAAGTTTTAATGCCTCATCTTTTGTAAGACCAATAAATTCTTTCTCATAAAAACATAGTTTTGACATATCATATATAAACAAAAGCTCAACAGTTTTATCATCAAAAAAAGCACAAACATAACCTTCTTCAGTGATAAAATCTACGTTTTTATATGCTATTGAACAATTTATTATTTTTTTCATAAGAATACCTCCGAAAATTCAAATTTAATTTCATAAAATATTATTTTCTGCTCTCGTAGAGTGTTAGGCACTCGTAGAGAGACATGAACAAATATATTAACATAAGCTGTTAAATAACATGCTATGCCTTAAGACATTTGCTCACAAAGAAGACTTTTCTGCCTCCCTCTGTTAAGAGGGGGATATAATCTTCATAGAAGATTATTTTCTGCTTGTCTCTCGTAGAGAGACGTAGTCTTCTGCCATAAAGGCCACGTAGTGACCTTTTCTGTGAAAACACCCGTAGGGCTTAGCAAATGTACCCTCCCCGTAGGGGGAGTTAGGCTTAGAACAGTTCAGCTTCTATGTCATCAAGCATAGAAGAACTTGAGAATGAAGCAGTTGAAACTACTTTCTTCTCATCCTTCTTTACTTTATCTAATAAGCCAGCAGCTGCTATTAAAGCTTCATCCGCTTCACGTTGAGCTCTTCTAGTTTCTTGCTTCTCATTAAATGACTTAGCGTTTTCTTCTGCTACTCTTTCAGCTTCCTTCTTAGTAGTATCTATTAATGCTTTATATTCCTTGTACATATCTATAACTACTGCTGTTACTTTTGTAACTATAGACATGTTTGGCATTGTCTTATTTTGCTTAGCTATTATAGCTTCTAATGAATCTACATTAGGTCTAGCATATTTAGGACAATAACTATATAGATAGAATTTATTATCTATCTTTACATAACCAACTAAAACATCTTCCATAGAGAATTCAGTTATACCTTTCATAGCAGAACTTCTTGCCATATAACCATTATTTCTATTTATTTTAACTGGTGATAATTTAGTTCTATTTGTTAAGAACTTGTGCTCAGCTACTAACATATTCTCTACAGCTATTTTATAAGCATCAGATAACTCTTCGTTAGATAACCAAGTTATTTCATCTGTAGTAGGACTAGCTATTAAATAACACTTTTCTGTTTGATACAGTTTAGCATTAGGATTCTTCCCTACTTTAGCATTTGATACAGTTACAAATTGTGGCTTATCTGTATCTTTGTTTTCTTCTTTAACTTCTACTATCTCCTCCTTTGGCTCTTCTATTATTTGTTCATAAGCATTTATTTCTGACATTATACTTTCTTCTTGTGAAGCTAAAAATGCCATATAATCTTCTTCTTCAGATGGATTAGATATTTCTTTCTTAGCAGCATTTCTTTGCATAGTTGCTATAGTCTTCTTAAGCTTTTCTATTTCTTTCTTTTGTTCAGCTATTGTATCTAAATGCTTTTCTATTTCAGTCATATCTTGTACAACTTGTACTGGACCTTGTACTATCTTACCTTTGTTTATTGTTATATTTACTGGATTATTTTCTTTAACTACTTCTACTACTTTACCTTTCTTTATAATAGCTTTTTCTACTATTCTTTCTATAGTTTTAGCTTCTAATAAATGAGAGCAGTCTAATGCAGCTAATATTTCTTTTAATTCTGCTAATTTGTTTATAGCTAATTCTTCTTTTTCTCTTCCTATATTAGCTAATATATCCTTTGCTTGTTGTTCTTTCTTTAATAATTCGTTTACGTTTTTCATTTTCATTTTCTCCTTTGTTATTTAAATTATTTTTATTTATCTTAAGTTTAATTAAAAAGAGGAGCCATTAGACCCCTCTATATTGTTGTTTATCCTAATATAGCTATAGCACCTTTAGCACATACAATTGTGTCTATTGTGTTGTACTCATGCATTTTATTATTTTTAACAATATGTGATACTCTACCTAACATTCTAGATGCAGCATCTGAATCTCTTCTTAAGTTTAGATGTAACTTACCACCTACCTTAATAGTGTGTAGAGAGTATTTATCTTTCTTGCTTACACTTAACTCTATAGCATTAGCCCATAAGTTGAATGACTCTTTAAGCTTTATAGCATCAGCTTTTTCAGCTAATTCTTTTTCCTCTGCATCCATACCATTAGTATTAGTTTCAGTTATAGTAGTAACTGCATTTGATATTTGTTCATCAGTAGCATTTTGAGCATCATATACGTTAGCAGCTTGTGTTAAATCACAAACTTCATCAAACATTATGAATTCAACTGGCTCATATTTATACTCATTTACATACTTAACAAATACTGCTTCACCGTTTATAACTTTAGCTATAACTATGCCTGTATAGTCATTTTCTTTAGTACAGAACATGAAGTCAGGTGTACCGTCTTTTAATTCAATTTCACATTCACCATTTTCCATATAGAATGGAGTTCCTGGAGCTATCTCATAACCATCTGGTATTTCTACCTCTATAGTGCTATACATAGCATTTGCATTAAAATGCCACTTTAACTCATTAGTGAACATAGCAGCTATTGCAGCATATCTATAATTATTTAATGGTATGAATTTTTCTTCTCCTTCATGCATAGACACTTTAAACCAACCAGCATTACAAGCTATTCTGAATGTTTCTTCTGGAGTTAATCCTTTAGATTCTCCTAGAGTATATATAGCATTTCTTAATTTAACAGCTAATTCATCTACTTTAGCCATTGGCATATGCTTAGCATATTTGAAGTGGTTGTGTATCATTTCGCAAGCTATTATAACCATCTTCTTAACATAACGTATAATGTTAACATCTTTATTTATGTTTAATGTTAAGAATTCTTTAAATAAATTCATATTAGATACTTCATATCTAGTTATTAATTGATTCATAAAATGATATTGTTGTTGTACCATATATTCTTTTAACTCTGTAGCTGAGTCTTTTATTAAAGAATCTTTCATTGCTTTATTAATAGCGTCAGTCTTAGCTTTTACTAACTCATCATGTGTAGCATTTGGATTAGCTTCAACAAATAATTCAAATTGTTTCTTAGCTTCATCATATGCATTATCTAATGGTAAGTAATCATCTATAGCATATTTAAATTTAACATCTTTCTTATGTTTAGCATCTGCTTTCTTATTAGCTTCTATTTCAGCAAAGTTATGAGATACATTTAATTTCTTAGAAGCTAATTTACAAGTATAAGCTGACATGAATTCAGTTATTTCTTTCATACCTTCTTTAACTGTTGCATCTTTAGCTGAGTCTATTTCTAACTCTTGCATAACTCTACCTATCTTCTCTAAGTCTTGACCTATTCTGACTAAGTCTTCTTGAACAAATACTTTAGTTGTTTCTAATTTCTCAACGAATATAGCTATATCAGATTTAAGAGCTTTAACTAATCTCATTTGTCTTCCTTGTAAGTTTTCTACTAAGAATATATTGTTATTAGATTCTGCAAATATAGCTTCATATCCTTCACCATTACCCTTAGTACCTACAGTTGGGAATACTTTTCTTAATTTTATTAAATCAGCTGTACCATTTTCTTTTATGAATTGTACATTATATTCATTATCCATTAATACACCAGATACTTCTACTAAGTTAGTTATTATACCAACCATAGACCCTGCTACATATCCTAATCTAGCTAATGCCATTACTATTGAAGATGGATTATTTAATTCTACTATTGCATTCTTATCAGCTTTTAAATCTAATACTTTGCTATAAGTTTCTACATCTCTTGTTACTAATGCTTTTTGTGCCATGTTTTCACCCATTTTCTTGTCTAATTTTTCTATTGCTTGTGATTTAGTTCTTACGTTTATATTGTTATTTGTCATTGTTATTCTCCTTCTGCTGTCTATTAACAGCTCACCTAATATTTTTATTTTAATTTAATTGATTTATTGTTTTTAATGCTTATATAAAAATAGAGAGAGCCTAATGCCCTCCCTTTATTACTTACAGATTACTGCTGCTAATCCATCTGTTTTTGGATATTTAGCTATTAATATATCTACTAGTTTCTTTTCGAATACTACAGCTATACCATCGTAGTCAGTATCCATACCTGCTAATTTATGCTTTAATGTATTATCAGCACCTAACTTAGTTACACCATAAGAAGTGTTTAAGAAATCGTCTAATAATATAGCTCTTTCTTCTCTAGTTATTTGCTTAGCTTTATACATATCATTTATTTTAGTTTTTAATTGTTTAGAAGTTCTATAAGTTACTATAGCATTTTCATCAGAAGATGGAGATGGATATTTAAATGCTGCTCCTGTTAATAACTCAGATGTAGCTTTATCTTTTTGTTCTAGAGTTAAATCTTCTCTAGCTTCTATTTCAGCTATCTCTTTAGCAAACTTAACTTCTACATCTCTAGAATAGCATTCTAATCTTCCAGTCCATTTATTTCTAGCTAATAAGCTATCTACTTTACCAGCTGTTAAGAAGAATGTATCATCAAATAAAGCTCTTTGGAAATAAGCTTTTATATCTATCTTACTCTTGTATACCATAGATGTTTGTTGTGGTAATTGCTCTTTTATTAATGCTTCTAATGCAGCAGTATTTTCAGCTCCATCTTCAGCATATCTTAATATGAATTGAGCTAATGAAGCTTGATGAGCATCTATATCGCCATATAACATTTCTTCTAATTTTTCATCATAGTTATCACCCATACATCCTAATAATGCATCTATAGTAGCTTCTTTATCAGCTGTTAAGAACTTAGATAACATTTGTCCTGAAGTTGCAGTTTCTGAACACTTAGCTATATCTAATAAGTGAGTTGTTACATCACCTTCTACTATCTTTTGTAAAGATATATTCTTTAATAATTTACCACCATTAGTGTCTATTATAGAACCTAAACATTTCTCATTACCAACTATTATAACTTCATAGTCATCTTTGTTTAAATGAGATACATCTTCTCCTGCTTTAACTCTTAATACTTTATCTTCACCATGTAACTCTATTATTTTCTTAAGTCTGTATTGCATATTCTCTTGAGTTTTAGCTTCTCCAAATACTTTAGTGAAGTATTTATTAGCTCTAGCTTGTATAGCAAAGTATATTGCTTTTGATAATGGTAATCTTCTACCTAACTTAGCGAATGATGCAGCTATGAATTCTACTGATGTCCAGAATGCACCGTCAAAAGTATTATTGTCTATTTCTATACCTGCTTCATCTAATTCTACTTGTTGCTTTTCAGAATAATCGAATGGTCCTTTTATTTCTTTCATAACTATTACATAACCAAATTCATCATTAGCTGATTTAACCATTTCTACTGATGGAGCACCTAATATACCTAATCTAGCTGATAATTTAACTAAACCAGTAATTGTTAATTTACCTTTTAATGCTTCAGATAAAGCTCCTCCAGATACTTCATCTAATACTTTGAATGCATCATCTGGTTGTATAGCTGTCATTAATTGAGTTTCACTTCTCATATTAGATGGAGACCAGTTTAGTACTGTTAAGTGAGTACCTTCTACTGATTTATTAGCTACATATACTCTATTCTTATTAGTTATTCTAAGACCCATAGTTTCAACTTCATCTACAAATTTATTCTTAATTTCTTTTATTTCTTCATCTGTACTATTCTTCTTAATCTTTTTTATATCATTTTCAAGTTGAGCGTATGTTACAAGCGTATGAGTCTTAGTGAACACGTACATTCTTTTAGCCGTTTTATCATTACACTTAACTGTATAATCTGATACTAATTCTTTCTCATCTGCATCCCAGTGAGATAATGGTATTGTTACTTGTTCTTCTGTATCGAAGTCTTTTGCATATTCCATTAATGCTCTAGCATTTGGATTATTAGAACCTTCTGTGTAGAATTTTTCTCCATATAAGTACATTTCACCTGACTCTTTATCTTGTGCTGCTCTTAATACTATACCTTCTATAACTGGAACCATTTTATGAATGTTTCTTATTATAGCATTAGTATGTCCGTTATGTGCTGCTAATGATAACGCTGATTCTATTGTTACTATGTTCTCTGCTTTTTCTATTGCTGCCTTTACTATCATTCCGTTTGCGTTTACTGTTAATTTACTCATTTTAATTTCTCCTTCTATGTGGCTATCTTAACCACTACCTAATATAATTTTATTTTTTTGATTTAATAATTTGTACTAGTCCTAATTGTTTAGTACCATTCTTGTTCTCATATCTCGCCTTCGTCATGTCTAGTTTTAAGAAAGAATCACCTTGGCTAAAACAAATATCCCCAGCTTGAGAACACATAGGCATTACCATAGATGTTAATGGAGAATAGCTGTCTGCTAATATTGTTGTTATTTCTCTTTTGTTCATTGGAGTTACCTTTAGCCTTTGTTGGTCCTTTCTAATATGATTTGGTAATCTCCCCCTGATATACTAGCTCAATCTCCCCAGATTGGCTGTCTAAAACTCTATTGATAAAACTTTAAAACTATATACCAACTCCTATTACATTGATATTTCCCCAAATATCAACGTACCCACATGATTGTTGGCAGCCCCATGTATATACAGACCCCCATCTGTATATAGCCCGACATAGATATAGTTTAGATTAATATTTAACTATTATTTTTCCTTCTTGAACTAATTTAATAGCTTTGCTAGTAGTTACTCCTAACTGTCTAGCAAGTTTTTGATAAGCTACTTCATCAACTGTTTTTCCTGTTGCTTCTGCTATTACTTTACACTCCATATAGAATGGTGTTACAAAGTATGGTACAGTAAGCTCTTCCTCTTGATGTTGTTCTACTCTTACTACTGGTTCTTCTTGTACTTTTATCTCAATCTTATATTCTGGTGCTTTTACTTCTTCTACTAATGCTACTGGTGCATCTGCTATTAAGAATCCATTTGCACTGTTTCTTAATGTATTGTACATTGGTTTATCCATATATTTTCCTGTTCCTCTTAATCTATTGTTTATATTTTTCATATCTTCTCTTGTTAACATATCTTTTATTCTCCTTTAATTTTTATTATTTTTATTTTAATTATCTTGCTATATTTTTAATTCTTTTTAACATTATCTTTTTACTACTTAAGTAGTTACAGTTATCTCTTATTTCTCTTAAACACTTTCTAAGCTTAATGTTATTCATTTTCATCTTTCTAGCTGCTAATAAATCAACTTTAGTTTCTATTGATAACTTATTCTTAGGATTATCTAATCCATGAACTACATGAGCTATTTCATGTTCTAATACAAATTGTTTAGTTCTATTACTAAGCTTTTTAAATACGTTATCTACTGCTATTACATAAGTGTATTTTTGACTTGTTTTATATACAGCTGCTACTTCTGATACGACTAAAGCGGCCTTATCTCCACTTACTATTGCATCTACATCTTTAATATGGAATGTGCATCCATATCTCTTTATTGTGTGTATAGGTACCTTATAATCTAAGTCATATAACACATCATCTGCTTTAGTCATTGCAATAACCTTTTTAGTTATTTCATCTTTCACTGTTTTAACCTTCTTATAACACTTGTTTAAAATCTTTCTTATTACCTTCTTTAGCATATTAATGCCTCCTTTTAATTATTTGTTTTATATTATGCTTGTACTATAGGTGTCTATTATTTCACCTCCTTTTCTATTAAGCTGCTATTACATAGTCCATAGCATAGTGTAAATCTAAGCTAAAGTCTAATGTATTTATAAGAAGCTTAGCACAATGTCTAGCATGTGTTTCATGCCAACTGTGCTTATAGCTTACTTGCCCTGTTTTCATTTGTTGTCTACTTGCTTTAAATTGTCTAGTCATGTGTTGTGCTTGATATGCATGTGTTAGTTCATGTAGTAATGTCTCTGCATTCTTTCTTAAGTTACCATCTAAGAACACTACTATCTCACTATCTGCATGATAACCTTTTACATTAGGTTTAGTTATAAACCCTTTAGCCTTTACATCTACATATCTTACATTCTTAGTTATTTTATAAGCTCTTTTAAAAGCCTTTTCTATTTTAACTAATTCAACTACATGTTTGTTATTATTGTTTACCTCTGCTACTTCTAAAGCTATTGTCTTAACTACTTTCTTTATTGTTTTCTTTACTATTGTCTTTGTTGTCATTTGTTTATCTCCTTATTTGTTATAATATTATTGTCTACCACTCTGCATTTACTAGGACTTGTGACCTACATGTTATATAACATGGTTGCATTAATAGAGGATAAGTATATTTACTTACCCTACAAGTGTTGTCATTTAAGACATAGCATGTTGACTTGACTATTGTGTCAATTAACATTTAAACAGTCTTTGCCTTTATCTTAATAGCAATGTATGAACTCTTTTTATGAGTTAAATATCATTGTCTATCTACCTATTAAGATTTAATTACAATTAGCATCAGAGTGCATAGTGTCATGCAGTGAGATAGATTGTACATCAAGCATACTAATCATACTTAGTATACCTGGGGCTAAAATTCTAGCTTCATTAACACTATCAATAAACCTGTTACCGCCTCGAAAAATTATAAATTTTTTATTTTCAATAGAGTTTTTAGAATTTTCTGACAATTTAAATATAATATATAAAATTTCTATCTATGGAAAGTTTTCAGAATATTCAGACTAATTAATATAAAGTTAATAAAGGGATGTGGGCATAAAGGTTTATATAATATAGATATAAGAAAATATGGAGGTGTTAAAATGGCAAAGCTATTAATAACAACAGATGAAAATGAGGTAATAGAAGTACAAGGAAGGATGACATTTAAGATAAGTAAAGTTCAAACTGATGATGGAGATATATTAATAGCATCAGGACAATTATCTATGCATAATTATATAGAAGGAATTGTAGGTATAGAATCAGCTAGATATAAATTAACTAATGTGGAAATAGTAGAAGAAGTATTTGGAACAAATGATTTTAATATCTTATATGAATTCATATTAGCAGATGGATGTGATTTTGAAGTTAAAAAAGATACATTATCAGAAGAAGCTATTAAAGAAATAGAAAGAGAGGAATATAGAAACGACGAGTCTAACAAATGGGAGGTGTAATAAATGGACTTAAGAAACGAACTAGAAGAAGTTCAAAATAGAGATGCTATAGAAGCTAGACAAAGATTTGAAGCTAATATAGGCAATGTGTGGGGTCATAGTGGTTTAGGAATAGAAGCTAAGAGGGCAGCGATGGCCATGTTATCTACTAAAACAGGATTATATGCAAAAGTACCTATAACTTGTAAATCAGATACATGTCCTTATTCTAATACTTGTGCATTGCTTCCATATGGATTAGCTCCGTTTGGAGAGAAATGTCCATGGGAGACAGCATTAATAGAAACAAGATATGCAGGGTATATGCAAGATTATGATTTAGATGCGGCTAGTTTTACTGATAGCACAATAGTATCTGAATTAATAAATATAGATATAATGTTAGAAAGAACTAAAGCATTAATATCTGAAGAGCAAACTCCTATTACTGAAGTTGTGGCTGGTATGACAGAATCAGGAGAACAATTTACAAGACCAGAAGTATCTAAAGCATATGAAATATATGAACGTAATCTTAATAGAAAAGAAAGATTATTAGAAATGATGTTAGGAACTCGTAAGAGTAGAAAAGGTCAAGAAGACCAAACAGATTCTATACAAGATATACTTGCTTCTGCTTTAAACGACACAGAATTTATCATAGAAGAAAAACCAGACAATATCAAGTAATAGTTTAATAGCAATAAAATATTAAATTAAAAGAGGTGATATGATATGGCAGGTGGAGCAAAGATAGCAAAAAACATGCTTAATTTCGCTGCTGGATTAAATGAAAGTTTAAGACCTGTAGCTAGTAAAGCAGGTAGAGAAGCATTAGATGCAAATAGTAGAAAAGCTGCTCAACAAGTACTCAATTCTTCAGCTGGTCAATTTGGAGCTAAGGTTGGTAAAAAAGCTCTTAATAATACAATGACTACTGGTATAGCAAGTACTATACATAATTTAGATAAAGGTGCTGGTAAAGTTGATTTTAAAGAAGCTATTAAAGCAGCTCATTCGGTAGTAGATAAATCTGCACCTAATGGAACTAGAATTTCTAAAAGAAAAGTTGCTGGTACAATGGCTACTGCTGGTGTAGCAGGTAGAGTTGCTACTGGTGGTGGATTATATAGAGATAGATATGGAAATATAAATATTCCAGGTTTACCATTTATATAAGATAATAGAAGTAATAGAAAAGTGCAGTTATAACGACTGCACTATTTTTAAATATAGAGAGGTGATACAATATGGGATTAGGTAAAGTTGTAGGTAAATTAACAGATACGGTCTCTAACTTAACTTTAGGTATACTTCATTCTAGACCAGTACAAGGAGTGCTTAAAGGTACATTTAGAGGAATTGGTAATTCTGTTGAGCCAATAGCAGGTGCCGCAGAGAAAGTTTGGAAGACAGGAGAAAAAGCAGTCGGTGCAGCTGTTAAAAAAGAAACATATCAGAATATAGGTAAAGCAGTTGAATCTGGTGTAGGTAAAGTTATTAAGAATACATTAACTGACCCTGACTCTTATAAACAAATAGGAAGAGTTCCAGAATTAAAGATAGGTAATCTTAAATTAAATAAAAATGTATCAGGTGCTCCTATACTTGCATCTAACAAAGCATTATTAGCTGATGATATTAATAGGAGAATTAAAACAAGTCTTAATACATTAACAGCTGTATCAAAACCATTAATAACTACAGGTGGAGATAACTTATTACCTTTTGGTATGAAAGCTACAGGATTAGGTGTCGCAGCGGCGGCTACATTTCAAATGGGAGCAGGAACTCCAGAAGCTGTTAAGTCATGGAATAAAAGTAGACAAGGAACTAATTATGATAATCAACCAGTAACAAGTGCACCTAGAGTACCAGCTTATGCACAAAATGGTGGAGCAACAGGAGATTTAGTATTTGCTCTTAATAATCTAAGACATGGAGGTATGATGTAATATGGCAAGACCAAATAAAAAACAACAACAGAAAGAACAAGCAAGACAACAAGCAGAATCTAATAGAATTAGAAACGAAATTAATACTCAACAAACTATAGGTAGAGATATCAATAATCCTTATCACGGTCCGAAAGCTCCAGATGAAGCAGATTATATACTTAATAAACATTACAATAACTCAGGACCAGATTTTAATAATATGACATTTACAGTAGATGATTCTACTTATAATATGTCATGGGCAGATGTAAACAAACAAAAAATTAATTTAACAGCTGAAGATTTTGGTGTTAATCATACAGGTCTTATTATGTCAGAAAATGAGAGTTTAAATAATTTTTTCTCTGATGCATTAAATGAAGGTAATGATTTTGAAACTATTAATGCAAGAATCAACGCAGGTCGTCGTAATAAAGCTATCAATGAAGAAGAATACAATATGGCAAAAAATATGCTTAATAAAAACAAAGATTATATTGATAGTTTATCTTCCACAAGAAAAACCACATCTAAAGCAACGGAACAAGTTGTTAAAGAAGTTGCAGAAGAAACTTTAGAAGAAGGAGCAGAAGATGTAGGTAATCAATATCTTAAAAAAGCTCTTAGTGGTAGAAACCTTAATGCGTTAATGAACTTAGGATTCGCTGTTAGTGATTATAATGAATCAAGAAACTCTGGAGATGGTGTCTTAAAAGCAGGTGCTAAAGCGGGGACACTATTTGTAGCAGGGGAAATGCTAGGTGGTTGGATGATGCCAGTTATGTTAGCAAAGCAATTGCCTACATTAGCTGTTAGTGGTATAGAAGCTACACAAAACATAACAAGAAAGATGAATAGTACTGCAAGAATACAAACTTTTGGTGAAGCTCAATTCCAAGATACACAACAACTAGCTACTATGAGACAAGCTGGTATGGAATTAGCGAAGATGAGTCAGTATAACTTACAACAATCTATAATGGGCAACGAAGCTCAATATATGCATAGACTTTAATATAATATAATCATTAAATAAATTTTATTTTAAGGAGATATGTGAAAATGATGAACCCTAAATACGTATTAGTAAATATGATAGAAGAAAGATTAAATATAACATTCACTAATGAACAGTTAGCTTACATATTTAATGAAGACGCTGATTTATTAATGACGGCCCCAAGGAGATATGGTAAAAATTTAATAACAGCTGTTAAGATAGTTTTACAATTGCTTCTTAATGATAATTACAGAATAGGAGTATTATGTATTTCAAGAGATTCAGCTAGAATATTATATGAACAAATTAAAGATTTGTTTACAGAAATAAACATGGATAATCAAATAAGTTCTTGTAATAAATCTATTCTTACTATAAAAATGCATAACAATAGTCAAGTAAGTTTATTCTCATCAGAATCTGATATGAGGGGGCATAAATTAAATGAGGTGCATATAGTTGAATTTTATCATCAGTCAGGAATAGATAATGTTATTAATAGAGCAAGAATGCTTACAGCACGTAGCAGTGATTATAAGATAAATGTAATAGGCACACCTATATCAAGTATGTCAATGGAAACTATATTAAATAGTCTGAATCCAAGACGATATATAATGGCTACAGAATTAGATACACATTCATTTAATAATGATACTGTAATAGTGACTAATATAATGCCTGAATATGCAGCTACAGGTCAATTAATATTTGATACAAGTACAAATGACTACTATATAGGTAATGAATATGGAGAATTAGTTCCTATTGATTTAAGATAAATAAAGGAGTGATACAATGGCTTTAGCAAAAGCTGAGGCGGCGAAGTTAAAAGAAATATTTGATGACCCTATTAAATGGGCACAAGCTTTCTTAAGAACTTTTGACCCTAGAGAGAAAAAGATAGTACCATGGACAGCAAGATGGTATCAAGTAGAAATGCTTAGAGATAAGCACACTAGAAAAGTTTATAGATGTGGAAGACGTATCGGTAAGTGTTTACCAGGTCATACAAGAGTATATGACCCTAGAACTGGAGACAGAGTTCCAGTAGAAGAATTATATAAACAAGGTAAAGCACATTTAGTTACTATGACAGATGATTATAAGTTATCTGCTCACTTTACTAATGAAATACTGGATAACGGTATAAAAGAAGTATTCAGAGTAACTACAAAAACAGGTAGACATATTGATGCAACAGGCAACCATCCTCTTTTTACGGCTAAAGGTTGGATGGCAATAGATTTCTTAAAACCTGGTGATAAAGTAGCATTAGCAGGTAATATGGGCTTTTTTGGAAACCATTATATAAATGAGAATGAAATAAAGTTACTAGCTTATATGATAGGAGATGGCAATTGTTCTAGCAAGACAATAAGATTCTGTACAGCATCAGAAGCTATTAGAAAAGAAATGGAGAGAGCTGTTAATTACTTTGATTGTGAAATGGTTCAGTATGCTAGTAATCGTGATATAGATTTTAATATAGTTAAAAAGCAAAACAGAAATAATAGAACATATCCTAATAAGATAAAAGAAATATTAGAGCATCATGGTGTTTATGGTAAAACAGCTCATACAAAAACTATACCTAGTGAGATATTTAATTTAGATAGAAATGATACGGCTTTATTCTTATCTAGATTGTATGCTACAGATGGATGGGCTCATACTAAAAATAATAAACAACAAATAGGTTACTGTTCTGTATCTAGAGAGTTAATAGCTGACATACAACATCTGTTATTAAAGTTTGGTATTAATTCTTATGTTAATGTAAAGAAAGCTAAATATAATGGAGATATAAAAATATCATATCAGCTATTAATAACAAACTCTAATGATGTTATTAAGTTCTATAAAGAGATAGGCATATTCTCTAAAGAAGAAGCATGTAAGGCAGCATTTGAATCAGCTATTAAGAACAATAAATATGACACTTATCTTCCTAAAGAAATATTAGAATTCGTAGAAGAAGATAGAGTGAGACAAGGATTATCTAAAGCAGATTTATGTAAGTATAATAAACATGCAAGACTTAGAATGAATTATGATATACAAAGAAGTAGATTAAGAGAATTTGCAGAGATATTAGATAATGAGGATTTAAAGAACTTTGCAGATGGTGATTTTATATTTGATGAGATAGTAAGCATAGAGTCATTAGGAGAGATGCAGACATATGATTTATCTGTGCCATTAACTATGAATTTTATTGCCGAAGATTTTATAACTCATAATACAGAGACGATGGTTGTTGAGATGTTATACTTAGCATTCACTAAGAAAAACTTCCGTGTACTTATGGCAGCACCATATGAAAACCAAATACGTAACATGTTTACACGTCTTAATGAGTTAATATCAGAAAGTCCTTTAGTTAAACAGGCAGTAGTCTCTAGTACAAAGAACCCAGCTAAAATAGAATTTGCTAATGGTTCAATGATATTAGGATTTACTACAGGTGATGATGCAGCTTCTGTCCGTGGACAAAGAGCTGACTGGATATTTATAGATGAGATAGACTTCATGTCTGAATATTGTTTCGAAGTTGTTGCTGCTGTTGCCATAGAGAGAGCAGAGATAGGTATAACTGTTTCTTCTACTCCATTAGGTAAGCGTAGTCACTTTTATAGAATGTGTACAGACCCTTCAATGAATTATTCTCAACATTTCCATCCATCTACTCATAATCCTAACTGGAATGACCAAATGGAAGCAGAACTAAGAGCACAGTTAACAGCTGAAGGTTATGTTCACGAGGTTCTTGCAGAATTCGGTACACAAGAAACAGGGGTTTTCGATAAAGATAAGTTAGATGCAGCACAAAAGGTTTTAAATTATGCTTATAATCCTTTAGACTATTTCCAACAAAAGAAATGTATTGAAGAAGGTAATGAACCAGAAATACTTATGTACAATCAATCTTTTAAAGCTCCTAGAAATATATTTAGAACTATGGGAGTAGACTGGGATAAATATGGAGCTAACAGTTCTATACTTATATTAGACTATGATACAAGACTAGGTAAGTTTAAAGTATTTAAAAGAGTTGAGGTTCCTCGTTCTGAATATAGTTATGATGCAGCTATTAACACAATAGTAGAACTGAACGAGATATATAATCCTTCATGGATATATTGTGATGCAGGTTCAGGAGAATACCAAATAGAAAGACTACATATTATAGGTGAAGAGAATCCTCATACAGGATTAAAGTCAAAAGTTAAAAGATGGTCCTTTGCTAATAAGTTAGATATAATGGACCCAATAACTAAAGAATTTGAAAAGAAACCTCTTAAGCCATTTATGGTAAACCAATTACAAATAGCATTTGAAAGAGATAAGATGATATTATCTCCATATGATACTACACTAGCTAAGCAATTAACAGATTACGAGGTTGTTAAAATGACCGAGTCTGGTGTCCCTAAGTATACATCAGAGAACGAACACTTTGTTGATGCATTAGGACTTGCTTATTTAGCAATGGTACTTGAATTTAAAGACTTAACAGGAATGATACAAGAGCCAGAAGTTACTTCTGAATTTGTTATATCTCATAAACAAATAGGAGGTATGGCTGCTAAAATAGAGTCTGAAACAAGAGCATCTTCTGATAATAGAATAGTAGACTTCTATAATAATACTGACTTCGAAGACTTACCAGGTGATAGACAAAGATGGGTAAAAGTAGATGAGTCTTATAAGTCTCCTAGATATGGAGGAGGTTCTTCATGGGGTTCAAGAAGTTCAGGTGGATTTGGAAGAACAAGCTTCGGTAGAGGTTTTGGAAGATAAAATATAGTAATATATAAGCGACGGTTATTATGCTGTCGCTTTTATAATATAAATATAAACCTAATTAAGAAAGGAGTTGCTATTAATGCAAGAAGAAAGACTAATTGGTTATAAACCTGATTTGAAATATACAGATGAATATACTTCAGATGCTAGTGCTATATTTAATAGCCAAGATAATACAGAAGATAATCAAGATACTAATAACATTATAGAAGATGTAGTAGACCAAATGGAGGTTATAGACACTTTAATTAATAAGCTACCAGGTGATGCATCTGATATAGTAGGAGAAGTATTTGACCCTATAATGGATTTTGTTAGAGATGAATTAGAAGGGAATATATATGATAGAGTACCTGAAGAATGGGAATGGAATTATGAAACTCCAGATACAGAAACGGAAGCACCAGATAGAGAACCTGAATTTAGTGAAGATAACTTTTGGGAAGATGTTGACTCATTCCCTATAGTGAAAGAAGAGCATACTAAACAAGAGATAATAGAAAAAGAGTATATTAAGAACTTAACAGATTTATTTGATGATTACTTTACTAGCTTACATAATGCTTTGTCTAATTATTGGACTAATTTAGTGCCAGCAGTTTTGAATAAACCAACAGATGAAATTGCTATGTTAGTTGATAATATACTATTAAGTAGTAGTGATGTTAAAAGCGAAGCAAAACATTTGTTAGATTCAGCTTTAAGAAATCAAATTACTAGAACTATGAAAATAGATTATTATGCCACTATCTTTAATGCAGAAGAAACTATAACACATCTTAAACAATTTAAAGCTATGTATGAATTAAGATTAAGATATGCAAATATAGAAGAAAAAGAAGCTGTTAATAAAACAGAACAAATGAATAATAATATTCTACAAGGTATGCAATTAACATATGATAAGAAATATGATATAGCATATGGAAACTTATTTAGATATTTAAAAAGTTCAGTAGATATATTAGATGATACATTAAAGACGTGGATAATCGAAATAAAATCTAAACAAACATTAATAGAAGGGAAAGGTATAAAATAATGATATTACAACCAATAGCAGACAATGTAGTTTTAAAAATAAAAGATAGAGAAAGAGAAGAAGTAAGACAGTCAGGATTAATAGTAATGAATCAAGGGACTGAACAATCATTAAGAATGGAAATAGGTGAAGTAGTTGCAGTAGGAGAAGGAAGAACTTTAAATAATGGAACTGTATTACCGTTATCAATAAAGGCTGGACAACAAGTAATGTATAATAAGTATGCAGGTACACAAGTAATGTCTGGTCAAGATAAATATTTAATATTAAAGGAAACAGATATATTAGCTATAGTAAAAGAAAAATAATAAGAAAGATAGGTGAAGAGAATGGCTTTATTCAGTTCTAGAAGAAGACAAGCTATTGATGAAAAGCGTGAGCCTATAGAAGTAGATGAAAACAAAATACCTAAAATTAATATCAACAATAAGAAAATGAAGGATTTTGTTTTAAAAGCTATAGGTGGAATTCAGAGACAGTCTGATGCCAGAGAGAGATTCCAAAGACCTGAATATAATCTATGGGAAATCAAAGAGGCATCTGAATCTGATTCATATGTAAAAATATCATTCAGTAAATATTCTTATCTTATTTATAAAGCAGGAGCTAATCTTAAAGGTGAAGATGAAAGAGTGTCATATTTAGAGAAAAGATTTAGAATGATGTCTTTTATGACACAAAAACCTATGGAGATATTATTCCAAGAAGTTGCTGATGACTTAGTTAAGTATTCTAATGCTTTCTTAGTTAAAAGAAGAGTAGATAATATAGTTGGAATAAATGCTCGTCCTATGTTAGCAGATAAAATAGTAGGAGGATACTTTAGAGTAGACCCTGCATCTGTTAAAATAAAAAGAGATAAGAACGGTAACGTAGTTAAATATGAACAAGGTTATGGAGATAATATAAGAGAATTTTTCCCTAGAGATATAATACATATGTTTATAGACAAAGATGCAAATAATGCATATGGTACACCTAGAGTAATAGCAGCATTAGAAGATGTTAAGCTATTAAGAAAAATAGAAGGTAATGTAACTGCACTTGTATATAGATTCTCAATGCCTTTATATCAATGGATAGTAGGTTTACCACAACCAGGAATGCAAGCAACACAACCTGAGATATATAAAGCTCAGAATGAAATTGAACGTTCTACTTTAGATGGTATAGTAGTTACTAATGAAAGAACGGCTATAAAAGCGATAGGTGCTGAAGGTACAGCTCTAAATGCTGAAGGATATTTAAAATATTTCGAAGATAGAGTATTCTCTGCTTTAGGAGTATCTGCATCACAAATGGGTAGAGGAGGAGCTAAGCAAGACTCTGAATCTATGGAAGCACAAATACACGATACAGTTAAATACATACAAAGAATAATGAGTATCTTTATAAAAGAAAAGATATTAAATGAATTATTATTTGAAGGTGGATATAACCCTATATTAAATGAAGAAGATATTGTTGAATATGAATTTGAAGAAATCTCTCTTGAAACAAAAGTTAAGAAAGAAAATCATGAAATGCTTAAGTATCAATCTAACATGACTACATTCGAAGAATCAAGAAGAAGAATGGGAATGAAAGATAGTGTTGAAGATGAATCTAGACTATATAAAGAGATGATAGAAACAAAAGCTGCATTAGCTCAAGTAGATAGAACTGCTGAACATCAGAAAGAATTAGCAAGAATAAATTCACAAAATAAAACAACTTCTGGTAATAGTGGTTCATCTACTGGTAATAAAGCACCGAGAAGCAATAAATCGCAAGGGCCCAGCAAAGCGGTAAGTACCAACAATAGACCTCAAAATCAACATGGTACTCATTCCGCAAAAATAAAAGAGGGTCTAGAGATAGATAATCATAGAGGACAATTTAAAGATGTTTTTAAGTGTTATGACTTTGCTTGTGAAGAATTAGAACAGGGTGAAAATCTAGAAGTGATTAGTTCTATATTAAAGAATGCATTAGTAGCTAATTTATCTAAGCATATAGATGAATACTCTATGCAAGCTATAATGGACGCAACAGAAGAAATAAACGCTGTTAATAAAACAGATAAATTGTTACCTAGTGACAGCATCAGTATGAAAGATTTTTATGAAGAATCTGATATAGCTTTTAGTAAGTTAGTTAAAACACTTAAATTAGCTATAGAAGAGGATAAAAATAACATTTCTGCTTGTTTTGAAAAATATGAATACAAGCTTAAATTCATATCAGATTTTATAGTAAGAAAAGCTTATTGGTATTCTTATACAAAAACAGGTGCATTACTCAATGTAGATAAAGCATATATTATATTTAACAGTGAAAAAGATGCCGAAGGTAGAAATGATAACATAGATACTAGAGCTTTCTCTGTTGATGATATCCCAGCATATCATTCATTCTGCGATTGCGAGATAACTTACAATAAGGAAAAGGCAGGTGAAGAAAAGAAAAATGGCAATAGAAATTAAAGAATATGTTGGACATGAATTTGTTTCAGTAAATCATACACCGACTAAGTTAAAGAATATGACAGAGTCTAGTGTAGAAACGTATATAGATGAAAACTCTCTAATGGTAGATATAGAAGCAATACATTCAAGAGTAACAAGAAATAATACTTATTATTCACCAGAATGCCTTAAAGATTCTGTTCCTTATTGGACTAACCCATATGAGAGACCTGTTATAATGCATCATAATGAAAAAGATGGAGTAATAATAGGTAGAATAAAATCAGTTGAATACAAAGAAGCTGAAACAAGAACTGGAACTCCTGCATTAGTATTTACAGCTAACATAGGAGATGAAGAAGGTAAGAAAGGTATTAAAAACGGTACACTTTCTACTGTATCAATAGGTGTTATAGCACATGACTTAAGATGTTCTATATGTGGAACAAATCTAGCTGAAGAAGGATTGTGTGAACACGAAAAAGGTGAAACTTACGATGGTAAGCTTTGCTATTGGATAATAAATAAGATGGAACCAAAAGAAGTTTCTTATGTAATAGTTCCATCAGATATATATGCTCATAACTTGAGAGTGTATGAAGCAATTAAGAAAAAGAAGAGTGAGGTGAAGGAATCAGTGGATAACATATTTGAAGATTTAATAAAATCTACACAACAAATAGTTGATTCTATACAAGAGTCTACAGAAACTCAAGAAGGTACACAAGTAGACGAAGAAGTAAAAAAGGATGCAGAAGTACAAGCACCTGAAACTAAAGAAGAGCCTAAAGCTGATGAACCTAAAGAACCTACTAAAGACGAAGATGATAAAGAAAAAGAGCAAGAAGAAGCTCCTAAGTCTGAAGAAGGTAAAGAGTCTGAATCTAAAGATGATAACAAAGAAGAGTCTAAAGAAGAAGATGAAAACAAGGAAGATGAAGCTAAGGAAGATAAAGAAGAAACTGAAGAAGATGACAAATTTAAAAAAGAATTAGAAGATGCTAAAGAAGAAATAGCAAAATTAAAAAAAGAAGTAAAAACTTTAAAAACTGAAAATGAAAAATTAACTAATAAAGTTGATAATGAAAAAAGATTAAAAGAATCAGCTGAAGCTAAGTTAGTTGAATATCAAGCAAAAGAAAAGAAAGCTTTAGTAGAACAAGTAAATGTTTTAAGAGCTACATTAAACTTACCAGCTGAAGATGAAGCAAGCTTATTAGAAAGCTCTGAAGATACATTAAAATCAACTATAAAACAATTAAATGAATTTACAGAAGTACAAAAGAAAGTATTTGGAATGCAAACTTTAACTTCTCCAGCAGCTGTTTCAGAAGCTAAAGATAATACTTCAAAAGAAAATTCTAAAATTCAAAATGTAAAAGAATCATTAGAAGATAGTAATAACAGTATCGAAGACGAATACATAAAATTATTTTCAAACATATTTTAATTTAAACTAATAATTCAAGGAGTGTGAATATACAATGGCATTACAACCATATAGCTTCTCATCAAGAGAGGTATTACAACCTGGTGCAAGAGGTGAAGCATTCAAGAATGCTGGATTCCCAGGACACAGAACAAATGACAATAGAATAAATAGAACTAATAACGCATTATTAATGAATGAACATGATGTATTAAATATAAAATACGCTATGGACCCAAGATTAAAAGCAATGTTTAGATACGGATGGGCTTACGGATACAACCAAATAGTTATGCCTAAAGGTAGAATAGTTGCTGCTGACCCATACTTAACAGTAATGGATACAGATACTTTACATTATTTCAATGCATTAACATTAGCTAACGGTGGAGAAGATGTTGAATTAGATTTATCTAAAGGATTTGCTGCATGGAAAAAAGCAGAAGTAGCTTTCGAAGCTGATATAGATGGAAAACACAAAGGTGATAAAAAAGAAACTTTAAGACCTGCTAACAAACCATTAGGTATAATGGGAAGAAATGAATACACTAGAGACGTAGATGCGTTCAACGGTATCATGCCAGGACCAATACATACAGATGCATTAGTAGATATGCCTTGGTTCATAGATGCTGATAAAGCTGAAGGAAACCCATGGGGTTCTATATACGGAGCTGTTAAGCCAGGTGATTTAGTAAAAGCTGACTTAAACGGAAGAATGACAATATCTCCATTATCTTATACAGATAAGACTAAAGTTCAAGGCGGATGTTCAGATATGACAATAGCTGAATATGAAAAAGAAAGACAACAAGTAGTAGGACAAGTTTACTCTACAGATAAGTCTTTATTACCAGAAGGTGCTGCTAGATTTGCTCAATGGGCATTATCAGACAGAAAGAACTTCAATGATTTCAATCCATATATATGGCCAAACTCTAACAGAGCTGGAGAAGATTTCGTAACTAATCCTCCAACAATGTTACAATCAGATTTCACTTACCCAGGATACCCATTAGAAAAGAACTACATATCTAATGACTTACATATGTTAGCTTCATCAAGAGAAGGTGCATTTGACCCAAGATTAGACGAAGCACATAGATTAGATAGAGGTATACCAGGTTTAACAGATGGACAAAACGCTGTATCTAAAGAATATGGTGCTGGTGAAACATTAACTATAACTCATTTAACAGTTGCTAAAGAATTAGCAGGAGCTCAAGAAATGATGATAAGATTACCTGAAACTGATATAGAATCAGCTAAGATAAAAATAGGTGAAATGGAAGCTGTATCTATAGCTGCTAACGTTAAAGTTGATAAATTCACTATACAATATGTTGACTTACACAAAGGTTTAATATCTTTAGTTCAAACAGAAAAAGGTGATGGAAGCAAGAAGCCAGTTAACGTTTCTTACGTTAAGAGAGGTATGGCTGGGGTTCCAACTTACTTAGACTGGGATGGATGTCAAGGAGTAGTTTCAGTATTATTACAAAAATAATTAAAAATTAGAAATCAGTATTGATTGATTAATATAATAGAACTATTAAGGGGAGCAAGTCTCCCCTCTACATAAAAAATGTAAATACGAAAATTAAAAAATAAAAACAGAATAATTAAAACTAAATTATTTTTCGAGGAGGAAATATACAAAATGTACGGTTTACAAGAAACTTTAAGTAATATAGACAGACTTAAAGCTCAAGTTGAAAAAGCAACTCAAGCTGGAAAGTCTACACCGATAACAATGGAATCATTAGAAATGGTTGAAAAAATGGCTAGAAATATACACGGAGATTATTCTCAAGGTAAAGCTACAATACAAGAAGCTATAACTACAACAGATGCTGTTAAGTTAATACCTAAAGTAATAGAAGGTAAATTAAGAGAAGCAGCTGAGCCAGAATATTTAGGAACAAGATTCTTCAATACAGTAAGAGTAGAAGGAGGAAACTCTGCGGTATACGTTATACCAGTTGTTGGTGAAGTAACTGCTTACGAAGTTGGAGAAGGAACAAGATACAAAGAGACTGCATTAGATTACAACACACTAGAAAACGCAACTCTAGAAATAAGAGTTAAGAAGATAGGTGTTAAAGTATCTATAACAGAAGAAGCTATAGCAGACTCATCTTGGGACATATTAGGAATAAACGTAAGAAAAATGGGTAGAGCAATGGCTAGATACAAAGAAGAAATGATATTCAATGCATTCTCTAATCATGGACACGTAGTATTCGATAACGCTAAGAGACAATATCAAGAAGCTGCTGGAACTACAGGTTTAGGAAAAGACGGTAACTACAATGATACATTATCAGTAGAAGATTTCTTAGATTTAACATTAGCTTTAATGGGTAACGGATATAACCCAACAGACGTAATAATGCATCCATTAACTTGGGTAGTATTTGCTAGAAACTCAATGATAGGTAACGGATTAACATTCGGTGCTTTAGGTGGAAACAATGTACATCCAAATGGTGGAATACAAGGTACTCCAGCTGCATTTGGTATGGCTAACAACGGTAATGGACAAAAGTTAATAATGACTCCAGACCAAGTACAAAACAGATTACCAGTACCAATGGCTATAAACTTCTCTCCATGGGTTAAGTTTGATAAGTTAACTAAGAAATTCGATATGTATGTAGTTGATAAATCAGAAGTTGGTATAGTAGCTCAAAGAGAAGGATTATCTACAGAAAACTGGACAGACCCAGAAAAAGATATCAGAAACTTAAAAGCTAAGGAAAGATACGGAATAGGTATATTAAATAACGGTAGAGGTATAACAGTTGCTAAGAATATAGCTGTTGCTACATCTTATCCAGCTGCTCCAGTTATAAACATAAATCCTGTAAATAATTAATAAAAACTAAAGGAGGTTGTACCAAATGAGAGCACCAATAGCAAAGATAAGAATCAATGCTGGAAATCCAGGTTGGTATGACCCTCTTACTAATATACATTTAACAATAACTAGACCAGAGGCCTTTATTTATGAAGGTTCTAATACAACTAACATAAAAAGAAGTATAAGCCATGGTCTTGTACATATAATAGAAGGTTCTTTAGAAGATAAAAAAGCTACTAGAGAAGCACAAGCTGTTAAAGAAGTAAGAGAGGTCGCTCCTCAAGTTGAAGTAAAAACTGAGGAAGTAGTTACTAATGATGTTATCCATGAAGAAATTCAAGAAGTCATAGAGGTAACAGAAGAAGTAGCTAAAGAAGAAGTAGTTGAAGAAAAGCCAAAAGCTAAAAAGACTACTAAAAAGAAAGCTACTAAAAAAGAAAAAGATGCTGAATAATTAAAAGAGGTGATAGATAATGCAAAGTATCTTCAACATTACATCTATAACACCAGACTATACTAATAAGTTGATAACTATTAAAACAACTTTTAAAGTAGACCCTGATACTGTTAATAGAAAAAATGTTCAAGTTATATCTGCATCATCTGGCACTACTGTATTGTATAAATTATCTGTTGATGATGACAAAATAATAGTCAATCTAAAAGACTGGCCAGAATTAGATAGCTATTATGTAGTTAAAATTGATAAGATAAAAGATAAATTAAATCGAGACTTAATTCACCCTATAAGTAAAGATATAGTTTTCTCAGCTGATACTAAGCTGAAAGTTACAATCGAAAGCCCAAACAATAACGAAGCTGTTAAACAACAACATAATTTAGTTTACTTTTCAATAAAACAAGTTAATCCTGATGGTTCTACATCAATTCACCCAATGCCAGAACCAAATCCTTCAACTCCAGAGCTGCCAGAGAGTGAAGAGGAAACAGGATTATCTAAAGAAGCTGTATTGGAAGATGAATCGGATGTTACGTATCATTTCGAATTCGCTTCTGATATAGCTTTTTTTGATATAGTAAAAGATTATAAATCTAAATATACTAATGGCTATATATTATTAGATAATAGTCAGTATTATTTAAGAGCTAGAGTTATACAAAATGGGATGAATGGTGATTGGTCTGATATAATTACTTTTACAGTTGTACCAGATGTTAGCGAATGTGATGATATTCTAAGTGAAGCTAAAAAAGAATACTTAGATGACATAATGGCTCCTGTTGAGTTCTTTTTAGAACCAGATGAAATATTAGAAATGGTTTCTCGTTCTAATAATGGAGTTACTTATCCTGAATTCTTTATTGAATTCAATAAAGATATAGACCCAGAAAAACTACCTGAGAATATAATAGCTTATAGGAGGGATTTATAATGAGACATGAGCGTATTAGTTGTAGTCTTACTATAGATGAAATAGAGCCTAATGTTCTAATAATTAAGCCTTTCTATTTACAAGACTTTCAATCAGATAGTATATATGAATTTAAGCTTCCTAAAATCTATTCTGTAGATGGAGATTGTATAGAAGCTCAAAAGATTAAATATATATCTGCTCCTAGTCTTGCTTATGCAGACATAAAAGATATAAGAGCTAAACTTGGTGATATAGATATAACAGATGAAATTATTTTATATCATATAAGAGAGGCTTCTAGACTAGCTGAAGTTATTGTGGCTAAAGCTTATAGTAAACAAAATATAACTTTCAGTAAAGAAGACTTAATGGAACTAAGAGGTTCTGTAGAAAGTATGAGAAATGAACACTGGGTAATATGGGAGTTTGTTGTATTAAAAGCTGCTTATGAATGTTTAAGTAGTTTATATATAACTATGGCTACTAAACCAGATAAAGTTAAAGAAGTTCTATCTGATTTAGCTAAAGAATTTAGTTATAATTTATCAGCTATTAAAGACTTATTAGATAGACTTAAAAGAGCATACGAAGATATAATAGAACAGATATATACAATTACAGACCCTGTTTGGGGACTTAGAGGTAAATATGCTATGCCTATTAATCCTAATGTTGCTGCTCCTTATCATGGACTTAATGGTATGCAAGGATATAATAGAAGTTATGCTAGTGGATTTGCCGCAGGTCATCCTCAATATATAGGTAGAGGAGGTAGATGGTAATGGCATTTAATGAAAGCTTCGCTCAAGAAGTCATAGATAACTGGGACTATAATTTCTATGTCATTAAGCAAGTCCCTAATATGCAATGTAAATGTGTAGATAAAACTTCTAAACAAGCTCAACAAAATTGTCCTTTATGTTTAGGGTTAGGAAATAAAATTAAAATATATAAAGTAAAAGGTGCATCAAGAGAGTCTAAAGAATTCGAAGCATTAAGAGCAGAATTCCCTACAGTTACTCCTAAGATATTTTACATCAAGACTAAGTTGTTTATAGACAAGCAAGACTTAATTATAGACAACGAAACAATGTATTCAGTATATGCTACTCAATTCCATAGAGGTTTAAATGGAGAATTTAAATTCACAAGATGTGTATGTCCAACAGTTAAGTTTAATAAATACGAAATTATGAAGAATTTCAAAAGGCTATTAAATGAACATAAGCGTAAACAGTAGTTATATATCTAGTGAAATAACTAATATAAATTCAAGCAAAAAAATTCTTATAGCAGGGCCAGCATTATCTAACTATAAAGCTAGAGAGATAATACTTCCTGCTAATAAGGAAGAAGCATTAAATACTTTTGGACAAAGTGAATTATATAAAGCATATGAATTATTAATAGACCTTGGCGTTGATAATGTATATCTTAGTAACTGCTATAGTCGTTCTGATTATATAAGATTATCTGATAAGATAATACATTATGACTTTGATTACTTTATACCTATAGATATTTATCTTAGTGATAAGTTTTATAACCCTATAACAAATAAAGAACAATATTATGCTGAATACTTTTTAGAGCAATTTGCATTGGTTAATAGCTTAACTACAACTATAATGACAGAAAGACATGCTAGTCTATATAAAGATTTTGACCAATACATAAGTACTATGACTAAAATAGAAACAGAATTCAAAGAAGAATTTGAACATGAAAAATCTGTTTTCTTAGAACAGAATGGGAATAATTTAAACTTTGTTTATAATAACTTAAATAATATTCCTTATTCTAATGTAGTATTAGGAGCTTTATATGTAATAAGAGATTATGCTAAATACTTGTCTCCATTATCAGGAGTATCAGTTGTATTTGATTTAGATTATAATGACATACAAGGTTTAAGAGCTATGTATTTTAAAACTAATTATTATGCAGGTAATACAACATTAGAAAATCCTATGAATTTTAGAACAAGTAATGATATATATGCTAATGCATTAATAGATGATGTCATTAAAAGAGCTATTAAATCAATAAATTTAGAAAAGTATAAAGGTAGACTATATAATCAATATATAGCTATACAAATAGAATCAGAAGTAGTAAAAGCTTTAAATTCTATGAAAGGGAAGCTCTTTAAGGAATATACTATAAATAGAGTTGGTTTTAAAAAGACAGACGCTACATCTGGATATATAATAATAGATTATAGTTTTGTACCATATGGAACATTAGAATCTATTAGTGTAATAATGGGGGTGTAATATGAATAATTTAGAATTGCTATTAAATGAAAGTGAAAAGTTTGCTGAGAATTTAATAGCTAAGAAAAGCAATAAAAAAGATAACTGCGAAGAATCATGTGGTGGAACAGCAGTAAATATGCAAAGAGCAAAAAAGGGTGCTAGTTTATATGATTTCTTAGACATGCTAGCAATAATAGTTGACTATGCTATGTCTGATATGAATGTAAAATTTATAACAGATGAAGAAGAAATTAAATTAATAGACCCTGAAATTTCATTTAACCATCCTTATATATCTTATAGAGTCATTTCTAGAAAACCAAATAATGAATATAAGCCAATAGTTAGGGAAGAAATTATAGAACATGATGAACATAATGAACAAAGATTTGGTACTATTAGAGGTATCGGTTTTGATTGTATTGTACAATTTAATGTCTTTGCAAGTGAAAATAAGGTCGCAAATAAAGTAATGGAAACATTTGAAGAGCTAATGCTATCTTATGCTGGTTACTTTATGGAACAAGGCGTTAGACAAGTTTACTTTAAAGAACAAATAACAGATACTGATTATAATAACTTCCGTGATGTTCTATCTATAAGAAATCTACGTTATTATGTAGAGATAGAGAAATTAATGGTAATATTCAATAGAAGAATCTCCGATTCATTGTTATACGGAGACGTAATTGAAGATAAAACAACTAAAAAATAACCCAATTGAGGAGGAATGCTATAATGGCAAGCACAGGAATATTCGATAATGATTTAATCCTTCCTGGTGTTATAACTGAAATAATACCAGATTACGCACAAGATTATGATACTAGTTCATTTGGAACTACAGAATCAGTTACAATAATAGGTACTGCATTTAATGGACCAGTAGGAAGAGTAACACCTATATTCTCTCCTGAACATGCAAAATACATATTCGGTGATTCATTTGACCCTACTACAAGAAGAGAAGCTTCTCTAGTTGCAGAAGTTTACGATGCTTGGGAAAGAGGATGTAGAACTATATACGGTATAAGAGTTTCAGGTAAAGAAATATATAAAGATTACTCTTTTGCTACAGAAACAAAATTAAAATTAAGAGTTAGTGGTATATTCCCATCTAACGACAATAAAGAAGTTTATATGAACTTCGCTACTACTCAAGCTGAAAATGGAGAAGTTGGTAGTATAAAAATATATAAACCAGCTGATAGAAGTAACATGAAAGAAAAGATGCAAGGTTTAGTATTAAACCAAAATCAAATGTTAGTTACTGAAGTTAAATTATCTGGTTATGGAATAACTAAAGATTCAAGATTAGTAGATGTTATAAACATAGTTAATGGAACTGAAAACAACAATGTATTAAGATTAGCTATAGTTAATGAAGATGGTGCTGATGTTACTACTTCTTCTAAAGAAGCTCAATCATTATCTGTTGGAGTTATGTTCCCAGGTTTATACACTATAGGTAGAGATAAAGCTGCTGCTGAAGTTACTGTTAAAACTGAAGTAGGATATATTTTATCAAGTGTAGCTAAACCTCATGGTAACTATCAAGAAGCTATATGGAAAGAGCTTGTAATAAATACTGATGTATCTGCTTCTTATCCTATATATGCTAAGTCTAACGGAGATTTAAATACTTTATTAGGAGCTGTTACTACAGATGCTGCTGGTGAGTGGTTAAAAGCTGTTGGAGTTATAGATAAAATAGCTGAAAAAGATAAAGTAGATTACGAAGAAGCTGAATTAGATGAATTTGATTTATATCAAAGACTAGGTTCAGGTTTCGCTCAAACTGCTAAAATAATAGAAGTTAAAAACAATGATGGACACACTAAAGGATACAAAGTTACTGTACCAGATTCTAATGATGAAAACAGAGTTATATCTATACCAGATGGAATATACTCTATGTTAGAAAACCACTCTACAAACTACACAGTAATGTCTAATGCTAATGCTGAGACAAAAGTTTCTGGTAAGCTTCCTAGAAAAGATGCTTTCAAAAAGAGAAAAGCAGGAGTTATAAACTTAAAAGATAACGGAACTAACGTTATAGAGTTAACAGCTAAAATAGATGAAAGAGATTTCTCTGATGCTATTAAATATAATGTAGAAGTTATATCTGTTGAAGAAGGTTTAGACCAAGCAAAAGTATTATCTAAATTAGCTACAGATGTTAAGTATGAAAGAATAACTACAGTAACTAAAGATGAAGCTAACAATGTTAAATTCGCTGAAGGTACTATGGTTATGGTAATAGAAGAAACTTTAGTTGACGTATTATTAGTAGATAGAGCTATGGCTGATGTTACTTTTAACTTAAAGACTATGCAAAATGGTGTACTAGTAGAAGCTCCTCAATCAGGAAACTTCATAGTAGAAGTTGAAGATAAATTATACGCTGTTGAATACGAAAAAGAGTCAGCTAAGTTCAAAATCAAATCTGTACAAGAAGATTCTTATGTAATAGGTACTTGTGGAGAAATTGCTAACGTATATAAAGTTTTAGCTGACAATGAATTAGAACCAGTTGCAGTTCTTGGACAAATAGCTAACAGAGAATTAGAAGAAGATTATACAATATGCTTCGTTGAAATATTAGCTAATAAAGCTACTATAAAAATATTCTCTACAGAAGCTCAATGGATGAACTATGATGAGTTAGTAGAAAAGTTAAATGAAGATTCAGTATTTAGTGAATTATTCACTGCTGTTGCTTTCACTCCAGACGTAGAAGTTGCTGCTAAATTAACTGGAGAAGGATTAGATAAAGGAGATACATTCTACGATACTACAATGTATATACCTTATACTACTTCTGACAACTTTGCTAGACACTTAGCTCAACACTGTACTTATACATCTTTAAAGACTTACCCAACTCACGGTATAATAGGATGCTCTAAGTTAAACGGTGTAAACTTAGCAACAGTTGCAGATAGAGTTAATGAAATATTAGCTTTAGACTTAGACTTATATGCTAAGAGACCTAACGGAAATAACATGTTAAATAATAATAACGTGCCACATCCAATAGGAAGATGTATATCTGTACCATTCATGCAATATACAGTAACAACAGGTAATGGATACAACTATGTATCAAATGGTGCTGCTGGATACGCTGGTATGGTTTCTACATTAGCAGCTGATAGAAGTTCAACTAACCAACCAATAAATATACCAAACTTAGCTTTCGAGTTATCTAACTACCAATTATCTAAATTAACTGGTAAAGGCGTTGTAACTTGTAAGAGAACTACTCAAGGATTAGTTATAACAGATGGTATAACAATGGCTCCAGTTGATTCTGCTTATAGAAGACTTTCAACTACTAAAGTTATAAACGTAGTAGATAGAAGTTTAAGAGAAGTTATAGAACCATTTATAGGTTTACAAGATAACTTAGCTACAATAAACTCTTTAAATACTGCTATAACTTCAGTATTAAATAAATTAAAAGAAAACTTAATAAGCTACTATGAATTTAAAATAGTAACTGACCAAGCTTCTTCTAGATTAGGTATCATTAAGATACAATACGTTATAGTACCAACTAACGAAATCAGAGAAGTTAGAAATACAGTTTCTGTTCAAGAATCTAAGTAATAGTGTGAGAGGTTTAACACCTCTCCCTATATTAACCTAATAAATTAAAGGAGGAATGTTCTTATGGCTAACAACATGTCAAGTGAACAATATACTAAAACGTATACTACTTTTGGTGGTAGTGATATCGTTGCAACTTTCAATGGTAAAGTTATAGGAGAATTACAAGCTATAACTTATTCTATAACAAGAGAAAAAGTACCTGTTTATACAATGGGGTCTGCTGAGCCTCGTTCATTCTCAAGAGGTAAAAGAGGTATAGCTGGTAACTTAGTATTCGTTACTTTCAACAGAGATGCTTTATTAGAAGAATTATCTGATGGACCACAAATACAAAAATATCAAGCAAATGAATACAGCAGAACAAATGGTGATTCAGGAGCTATGCAATTTACTTCTATAGAAGAATGGGATGCTCATATGAGTTCTTTAGCTTCAGGAAGTTCTTCTTCTAACGGAACTACTGGTAAAACTCCATCTGATTTAGTTAATAAGTATAAGCCAAGATATGCTGATGAAATATTACCATTCGATATAACAATAACTTTCGCTAATGAATATGGTAACATGGCTTCTACTGTTTTATACGGAGTTGAGCTATTAAATGAAGGTACTGGATACTCTATAGATGCTCCAACTTCAGAAAGAGCTTATACATTCGTATGTCGTTCAGTTGAAACAATGAAACCAATAGACGAAACAAATAGAGGATTTATAAGTACTACTTGGTAGTAATAATAGAGGGAGAGCAATCTCTCTCTTTTTTATTGCTCATATATTATAACTATTAACTTATACAAAGGAGGATAATATGGCTAATTTTGAAATTAAAGGTTATGATAGTTATTCAGGTTGCGATATCGTAGTTACTGCTAGATTATCTACACTTAATAACTCAACTAAAAAATTAGAAGAAAAGATATATACACTTGGCTCTTTACAAACTTTATCTGTTTCTACTCATCAAGATAAAAAACCTGTAAGAGTTATAGGAAGCATGAATGCTTTAGATTACACTATGGGGCAACGTACTATAGCTGGGTCTTTAGTATTTGCTGTTTTTGATAAACACTTTGCAACAGAAATGTTTAATGATTTAGAAGCCGCTACAGGTAAAACATTCTTTTTACCAGATGAACTACCTGCTATGGATATAACTATTACATTCGCTAATGAATATGGTAGAACTTCTAGAATGGCTATATACGGATTAAGAATTATAAACGAAGGACAAGTAATGTCTATTAATGATTTATATACAGAAAATACATATCAATTCGTAGCTACTGCTATGGAACCATTAAAGAAATACAATGGAGGTGGTTCTTCATCTAGTAGACAAAATGAGGCTCAAATTGCTTCTGTATTTAATTTAGATGATATTCCAGTAGCTTATACTGGAGAAGATATATGGACACAAGGATGTATTAATGAGAATGAAAGCCTTAAAAGAGTGCTATTAACAGCAGAAATAGACCAACCTATTTATGAAGGTCAAGAAGGTATAGTTAAATTTACTTTATCACCTAATCAATCTTCTGGTGTGATTTATATATATCATCAAATTCAAAATAAAATATATTCAGAATTACATGTAGATGGTAAAGCTCTATACACTTCTTATTTGGATGCAGGTTTATATTCTGCTTGGTATGAAGACAAAGGACAAACTTTATCTAATACTGTTACATTCTCTGTAGATAATTTAGGAGAACATAATTCAAATTATGATGATTCACCTAATATTGATAACATAACTGATTCTACAATAAAAATAACTTGTAATAATCCTACACATACAATAGGTGTTTGTATAAACTCTTTAGATGGTTCTACTATAGAATTAGAACTAACAAATAGAAATTGCACTTTTAGAAACTTGATTAATAACACAAGTTACGTAGTTTATACTAGAGACAATAATGCTACATCTAAAACTATTGTTACAAAAACATTGGCACCAGAAGAAAGTTTTGTATCTGGTTTTAAAAGCTATGTAAGATTTAATAACTCTTTATTGTTTACAGATTTAGATGCTTATGAGAGTATACTTGATGAAATAAAAGAATCAGATGATTTAATATATTCATTAGAACGTAATCAAGATATAAAAGCTAAAGAGTTAATGTATATGGCTGTTAAATATAAAAATGAATTTACTACAGCTATTAATAGTCATAAGATAGAATCAATGCCACAAAAGAATCTTAGTAATATATATGGTAATTCATTTAAATTTGATACAGGTGTTACTAAAGCTAATATATTCTTACTTAAAAATAAGAAAGAGTATTATGAGTATTCAGAACAGTATCCAAATGAAATGACTTATACAGGAAAGTCTAATAGAAGTTATAATGTCGTAGCTATTACTAATGACTTTGCTAAATCACCTAAATATTTATTTTATTCTTTCAGCGATAATGATAAGTCTAGAATAGATACTTTATATGGAGACGCTAATATTCTTAATAATATAGATTTAACAGAATATATGGACCCATCTAAAAAATATTCAAATATAGCTTTAAAATGTTTAGCTGTAAAGAATAATAAAAATATAGATGTTAAATTACTACAAGCTCCTAATGTTATTTTAGATGAAGAATTAAATATAACAGTAGATGTTAATAATAGTGATTTAATAGGAAAGAAAGATAATGAATATTATCTAGTTATATCTAATCTAGAGCAAAGTTTAGATAAGACGCCTTTTAGAAAAATAAAGATAACAGACAAAGATGAAATTGTGTTTGCTAATAAGTATTTAACAGCTATTAATCATAAAGACACATATGCTATATGGATAGAAGACCAAAACTTTAATATAGTTTCAGAAATAGCATTTGTATCAAAAAATGAAGAAGTAATTGATTTTAATTCATCTCAATTAGAAGATGCAATACAAAAGATTGTATCTAAAGTTGAATTTAATTTAGGTAAAACTAATTCTATAGCAGATGTACATTCTTCTGTATTAAATAAAGATACTTCTATAAAAAATATTCATTATGATATGATTCAGTCTATAGTGGATTTAAAATTAAATAATACTTTAGCAATATTAGAAATCTTAAAAATAAAGTTCAATGATTTGTATATAAATCAAGATAAATATAGAACAGTAACATACGATGGAGTCAAAGTTACATTTGATAATTTTAATAATGCTCAATTAGTACATATAGGCTTTAAGAAAGATTCAGATTATATAATAGAGGTTATAGACGAAGACTCAATGATAGTAGATAATAATTATTTATATAATCTATATTATGTAATAGATAATAATCCTGTTATCAAATCAGGCTTTGTTTTAATAGCTAATGAAAAAGCAACATCTCATTTAATAAGATTGGAGGAGATATAATGGCAAAGAAACCGTACTTCACTTACGGGGTCAATATGAATGCATCTGATAGAGATTTAGTAACAAGTACTACTATGTATAATGGTCAGTTAAAGAGATATTTCTCTAGTTTAGATGCAGAGGTGTTTATAGGAGGAGAAAGGATATTAGATATAGTAAGATTAGATTTTTCTTATGAAGAAAAGAAAATGCCTTTCTATGGATTTAATAGTTTTTGGCCATCTAGAATATTTGTAGGTCAAAAAATAATACAAGGTACTTTTGCTATTAATTTTACGGAACCAGGTTATATTGCAAAGTTATTGCAAAAGATAGAAGGTTCTAAGGCTCAAGACTCTGCATCACTAGTTGGCCAATCTTGTAGTTTAGAAAACTCACCTCTATTTGGTAAAGCATTTGATATACTTGTTGGATATGGTGGATTTAATGTAGAGAATGAAGCATCATTTAAAAATACACATCAAATATTAGAAGGTGTAATGGTAAATGGTTACAGTCAAATATTAGATACATCAGGTGAGCCAGTAATGGAAGTATATAGCTTTATAGCAAAAAATCTAAAGTATGGAGGTTATAAATTTGATAGAAATAGTTACAACGACGACATTGGTAGCAATGATAGTAATATTGGTTCGTCTGGTCCAACAACTTTAGGTGGAATGGAGATTGTAGAAAAAAGATTTTCTGGAGAAGTTGCAGATTTAAGAAATAGATGTTCAAAAGATGAGACTTTCTTAGGAGTAATAGTTGATGTTACTAATGCACTACATAAAGATAATAAATCTCATATTTATATAGACTTTGCATTTTTAAATGATAACCATACTTATGTTAAAGATAATGTAAATTTAACTATACATGATAATGAATTACATATATCAGAAACATATACTTTAGTAAAGAAGAAAGATAATACTTTTGGATACATACTAGATGAACAAAAAACTGCAAAAGTTAAAGACAAGTTAACTGGTAAAATAGGTTCTCAAAAATTAATAAGTTGTTCTATATCAGGAGCATTTATGCATAATGGCAAGCGTGAACCATTTAATAAGAAAGTATGTATGCGTCCAGGTACAAATTATTAACATATAATAAAAACATAAAATAAAAAATAATGGAGGAATTTAATATGAAAAAAGATACAGTTAAAAAGACTACTTCTACTAAGAAAAAAGCAATAGAAGAAAAAACAACTGAGGTTGTTGAAGAAGTAATAGAATTAACTCCAGCAGAAATAGCTGCTGAAAAATTAAAAGAAATACATGGTGATGTATTCATAACTACTGTAGCAGGAGTACAAGTAGTATGGAGAAAATTAAAAAGAAGTGAATATAAAGAAGCTATGTCAATAAAGTTTGATGAAAATGAAGATATAAATTATTTTGAAAGACAAGATTTTATGGCTAAGAAAGTTATATTATATCCAGAGAATGTAGATTCATTATTAGAAGATTATGCAGGAATATCTGATATTATAGCTACAGAAACAATGGTTAAAACAGGTTTCGGTATAGCAAATACAAAGGCTGTTAAATAGATGAAAATAAGTTCTCAGAATCAAAAACAATCTGTTAAAGATTTTGATGATTTGATTAAAAGCTTTTTAGATAAATACGGCAATATATTCTTTTCTGAAATAGATGGACAAATATTTATATATAAGCCTTTAGGAAGAAAGGCATATAAAGATATAGTTAATAATCAGAATATAAGTGATTTAGATAAAGAAGATTTAATATGTGAGGAAACAATAATATGGCCAGAAGGTTACAATGCAGATGATTATGATGCAGGTATACCTTCTAAGCTATATGAAGAAATATTAGTTAACTCTTTCTTATCTAGTACTGAAGATATGGTTCATTTATTAGAAGCATGTAGAGAAGAGACAGAACAATTAGATGTTCAAATGAGCTGTATAATAAGTGAAGCTTTCCCTGCATACGATATGGATGAAATAGAATCATGGGATATGATTAAGTTTTGTAGAATGTTTTCTAAAGCTGAATGGAAACTAAAGAATATGAGAAGCCTTGAAATGAATGAAGATGTTGTAGGTTTCTTAAAACAAGCTATGGGTGTGGAACCTGAAGAGAGTAATAATACTACTAAGAGTGCTCCACAACAATCTCAAAATAATAATAGTAATAATGGAAAAATAAAAGTAGGAAATAGAGAAATGACTAAAGAAGAGTATCAACAATATCTAGATTTCCAAAGAGCTAATCCTCAAATAGATTGGGGAGCAGATGCTATGTTTACTGGATATGAAACTCAAACTACTGTACCTACTCCATTAAGACCAAGAAGATAATAATATAAAGAGGTGAATATATTTGTCTAAAAAAAGAAGAGATAAAGAACATGACTCTTCTACCGTAGGCAAAGTCGCTAAAGTTGGAGCAGCTGCATTAGCCGTAGGGGTGGGTGCAGCTGCTTTTAATAATATAGGATTAACTCGTAAATTAACTTCTGAAGTTCTTCCTGCTTTAGGTTCTACTACAAAACAAGTATCTAAAGATTTAAGAGGTTATAAATCTAAGCGACAAGGTCTAGATAGAAGATTACAAGCCAAAGATATTAAAAACATTTATAATAATCATTTAAAAGCTAATAAGACTTTTAAAAATGAATTAGCTCTTAGAACTAAAAAAGAAGCTCTTAGAATTAATACAGATAACAAAAGACTTAGCTTAGCTGGACAACTCAAAAATATTAAACAAGTTATAAATAACGATTTAGGTCATAAACTTAAGTCAGGTTTAGAATCAGATTTACAACAAAGATTCATAGAAGAACTCGCTTTAAAATATAAAGATAAAGCATCATTTGAAGATATTAAAACATTAGCTAGTTCTGCATATAAAGATATAAATACTAATTTTGTTAAAGGTAAAGACGGTAAAAACTCTTATTCTGATTTCTTAGATAAAAGATTTAAAGCAGCAGGTCTTTCTGATAATAAACAAGAATTCTTAGACCTAGTATTTAAAAGCAAAAATGAAATAGAAGAACGTGTAGCAAGAGCCTCTACTATACAACCAGTTAGAGACAAGATAGCCAATAAATTAATGGATACCTTAAGCGAAAATAAAAAAAGAGGACAAGGTATCTTTGGTAAAATAGATAAAGTTTTAAATATAGATTCAGAAATGGCTTTTAAAGGTTATAGAACAGCTACTCTTGATGAAGTATTAGAAGCTTATAGTAAAGATGAAAATCTATTTGCAAAACAAGATATACATAAAAGAATTAAAAATAACTTTAATAAGACAAGTAGATATGAAGAAATAAATTTAATGGAAGAGTTATCTAGACTTAAAGATAAACATGATTTAGGAAATGTATTATTTGATAAGTCTATAAAGATAGACAAAGATGGAAACTTATTCAGTACTGTAGAATTTGATATGGCTGTTAAGAAGCAAGTTGATAAATTTTCTTCTACTTTACCTGGTAAATTATTTGCTGGTGTAGATATAAGACTACAATCTGAAGTTCCTATTATGGAGATTTTTAAAGCAGGGTCTACAGGAAAAGAAGCAGCTTATGAAATGGGTAATAACGGTACAATGCTTCGTAACTCTAAGGTTGCTATTGGAAATGCAAATACAGGTCAAGCTAAATTATATAGTTTATTTGTAGATGCAGATGGTAATTTACAACTTAATGATGAAGTATTAGCAGAAGGTCATATAAGAAATAATTCACATGGTAAATCTGCTAGACTTAATAAAGAAATGGTTGGTACTAATATCAATCCATTAGAAAGAGATACAAGTTTTATTGCAGAAGCATTAGATATAATGCAAGATGGTCAGCCTACATATGAAACAAGATTAAAGGCTTGGTTAAATAGAAAAAATAATGATGACTGGAAAAAGAATATTTTAAAAAGCAATAAAAGATTGTATACTAGCGATGCATCTATGTCAAAGAAGATAGATGTCTTAACAGCTGAATATTTAATCAAAAATGGTGGAGATGAATTAGAAGCAAAAGCAGCAGTTGTTTCTAAAATATTAGAAGACCAAAAAGAAATATCAGCAATGCTTAATGACTTAACAGCATCTAAACAAATTAATAATCAAACTATATCAAACTTAATAGAGTCTGGACATATCACAGACGAAGGCTCTTTAAAGATATTAAATCTATTAAATAATAAAGAGTATCTTAACACTTCTGAATTAATAGAATCATTAAGTATAGACCATGAAGGTCAAGTTACTAAATTCTTTAATAAAGACTTAGAGAATATAGTCAATAGAGGATATGTAAATGCGGACCATATTTCTAATATGCAAAATATATCTCAAACTAGAACTCAAACATTCTTAGGTAAGAATTTAGAATATACAAATGTATTAGATGTAGAAGATGTTCTTAGAAGAGAAGCTGTTAAAGAAGTTATGTTAAGAGAAGCTAGTGAGTATAGTCAAGGTATTTATGATTCTTATATGCCTACTAAAAAAGGTATGACTAAAATAGAACAGATACTTCAAAACAGTAATTTAGATGGAATTGAGAAAAAGAATTTATCATATGTTACTGATTGGGGATTATTACAGTCTATAACTAAGTTAGCTAATGATACAGATGATGCATTAAATCTAGATAAGATGATAGGACCTAATGGCTCTTTAACTTATTTTGATTCTCTTATGAAGACTAATGACCATTTTAAATTCAGATATACATCTATGTTAGATGATTTAGCATCAAGACATTCAGTGTATGATTCTGAAATAATAGGTAACATTAACGAAATATATTTCAATGAATATAACAATTATACATTCATGAAAAATAGTGTAATTAAAGATTTTAACTTTAATAGCTTAGAAGGTATCAATGAATCTATTAAACAGTTAGGTAAAGAATTAACTGCTGGTAGACATGATATGAAAAACTATACTACTTTAACTCAAATACCTCAATTTATGAATGCAAGACTTATGTGGGGTATTGATGCAGTAGGTTTAGGATTTTCTAGTGATAGTACAGGCTCTACACAAGATTTAATTAAGAATATAATGATGAAGAGAGTGCTTCCTGTAGCAGGAGCATTTGCGTTATATGATTATTTAGATTATGAATCTGAGAACATTACTGGTATTTCTATGACTGGAGCTATGGCTAATTCTATAGCAAATATAGATATGGCTACTAGAAGATTAGCTTATGCTACTGGTGCAGGACAAGCTATTGATTGGCTTAAAGAATCATCAGTATGGGGAGAATACTGGACAGGTTCTACTGATTTTCAAACTGCTGAAGAAAGAGCCGATTGGTATGAAAATGGTTATAGTGCAGTAAGAGGAGGACGTTTCTGGGGATTTGGTTCTACTTCAGAATTTAGAGGTTCTGCTATTCAGTATTATCAACCTAACTATTTAAAGAGAGCTCACAGTAACTGGAAAGAAATTGGTATATATGGTTCAGCTGAAGAGAAATTTAAACATTCTTGGTTACCGTCTCTTAGACATCCACTTTCTCCTATAAGAGCTTTAATGGACCCTTATTGGTTAGAGAAAAAGAATATGGATGAAAGACCGTATCCTTTAACAGGTAAACTATTTAGTGAAGGAACTCCATGGGGAGCAGTATTAAATCCTACAATAGGAGAAATGATAAAGCCTGTTAGAATGTTACCTGAAATTAAAAAAAGATTAGGTAAAGACGGTAGAGATATTAGAACAGTAGTACAAGGAATAAATGAACGTATTAAAGGTAGAGCTAATAAAAATGATGATATGCTTATCCTTAGAGGAACAGATATAAGAACAGCTACTTATACTCCATATGCTAATACAGGCGATGGTTATATGAATATCCAATTTAATAATGGTCAAGTAATGGCTCCTGGTATAGGATTTATGGATGGAATAAGTAAACTTAATAATGCTGGTATTGTAGCTACAGGACAAGTACAAGGTCAAATAGATTTACCTACATTAGACCCAAATGGTGAGTTAATACAAGAAATAGCTTCAGTATCATATGATGCTAATCAAGCTGTTAATGGAATAGTAAGTGCTATTAATAACAACATTAAAAAATTAGCCGCTAGATTTGGAGGATATCAAGAAACTAATCCAGCATATACAATGGGAACTATGCCCGATAGAACTCAAGGTACATATGTATATACTAACTTAGTTAATAAACGTAATCAATTTAATAGCGAATATTATGCTTCTATTAGTAATCCAGGTATGATAGACAAGAGTTTAATTAATGACTATATAAAAGATGCTACATATTCTATGGGACAACTTAGTGGTATATATGGATTCTTAAATGATTTTGCTTTTGGTGAAACATCTTATAGTTTTAGATATGAAAATGCAGGTCAAATGACTTCATTCTCTAGACACTTCTGGGATGCACAAGTCGGAGGCGTAGGTGGAGGATTCATGGAAATCGCTAGACGTTTCTTTGCATCAGAAGATAAATCTAGAATTAATTATAACCCATTAAGAAACTCTATGCCTGAATGGTTACCTGAAAGATTTTTAACTGGAGACGCATATGCTTCATTACCTAAAGGGGAGATGAGGATGCCAGGTAAAGGGTATGAATCTATACATGATTTACATCCAGACCAATTTGGTGAATATGGTGCATTTGATAGGATGAAGATATTAGGAGATATTGCTCCTACATCTGAAGAATATAAGTTATGGAGAAATATTGCTAGAAATACAGTAACTGATTCTAACTTAGCAAAACAAATGGATGAAATAGAAGAACGTGCTACTAAGATGTCAGGTAAACATGAGTTTTATGATTATAGATATTTCAATAATAATACGGTTCAAAAACATGGTGTTGTTAAAAGCTTTGATGGAAACATAGTAACACTTGTTTCTGGAGAACAATTAAGATTAGGAGGTATAACTCTTAATGAAGAAGCGGATTTATCTATGTTCTTACAAACTGGACAGAAGATACATTATCGTACATCAGCAGATGCTATTAAAAGATTAGAAGACGGTATTGTAACAAATGCTGTAATTTATAAGAAAGAAGGCGGATTTGGTACTAATATCAATAAAGAGCTTATATCTTCTGGTATGGCAGAAAGAGATAAAACAGATAGAACAGCTATAGGATATTTAGCTAACTCTTCTGCAATGCAACAAACATTAGGTGCAGCACAAGAACTTATAGGACATACTAATATACCATTCTTGCATAACAAATATATGAAAATAGAAACTGCAAGAGAGTCATTTGTAAATGAGCATGTTTATGGAACATCATTTGCTACTTGGGATAATCCTATAAAAGGTTTTGTTAATCCAGCTTTAAATCAAACATTTGGTCAAAGTTTTGGTAGACATTTAGCCGCAGTAGGTTCATCTGCTTTATACTTTGGTCTTAAGCATGTAGATAATTTAAGTCCTGTTATGAGATATGGAGCAGGAGCATTAATGGCTGGTCTTAATCCAACAGCTTTATTAGGTATGGGTATTGAATTTGGTGCTCAGCTTAGTTTAAAAGCTATTGGTGGAGGAAGCAATATGCTTAATGTAGAAAGAGGTGCCGCTATAGGTTCTGTAGTAGGGACTGTAGGATGGGGATTAGCTAATGCTGAAAATCCATTTAAAGCAGCAGCTTCATTTGCAGTAGCTGGAGAAAGTATAGCTAGATATTTAAAGGTAGAAGACGTATTTGATAACTGGGGAAGTGGAAAAGGAGCCTTAATAGGTGCAGGTATAGGTTTAGCTATATCAGCTATTAAAAATCCTAATTTCTCTAAAGATATGTTTAGGTTTAAATGGATTCCTGAAGAAACAAAAAAGAAATGGGAATTAGATGAGTACTTTGATAGACTTGAATACATTAAGTATAAAGGACTATATGAGCAAGCAGCTACTAGAGCTTTCTTGTTTGAAGGAAATATAAATTTAGATAGGATATTTAGAAAAATAGATAAAAATAAAGAGAAAATAGCAAAGCTTACAAGAAAAGCGGAAAAGTTGAGTAATAAACATACAGCAGGTGGTTATAAATACGAGCAAAAAATGAACGAGATTAATAATAAAATAGAGGCTCTACAAAACCAACAAACTGCTTTCCGTGGTGGTAAGTATACAAAGGCAGCTGTATCTTATCGTAAGGCTATGGAATCTACTATCTATGGATTATCCGAAAGTGCTACACCCGATGAAATATTAGCATCTGTTCCTGTACAATATAGAGACCATTATATGGCTTTTATGAATGAAAGCTCAGCAAAGGAACGTAAAAAGATACTAAAACAACTTCCTGAATATCTTAGAAAACCATTGCAAGTTGCATGGGGAGAAAAGCCAGATAAACTAGATAGTAATCTTAAGTTTTTCAAGAATCATGCTATGCCAGGTATGGCGTGGAGAGGATGGAAGCCTAACGTTAATTTAAAACACGTTAAAATGAAAACCATTCAGAATGAAGGTATGTTGTTATCAGATTTCGGATATTATGAATCCGAAAAGTCAAAGATGGAGTATCATATGGCTTCTGGTATAGAAAACTTCGACAAAGGACAAGGTGCAATAAGTTATATATCTAATATGACAGGGGCACTATCTGGCTTAGGAATGTCAGTACAAAATATATCAGTAGAACCAACATCTGCTCCAGGATTATGGATTGCAGCCGACATAAAACAGACAGCTAATGACGTAAGCAAAATAGGAAGTTATGCGGTGAATTCGGGCATACAATCTTTAACTTCACTATTATTCTAAAATATAAGGGGATGATTACAATGACGCAAGCAATTACTCTTGATGCTACTATCGTTGTGGCAATAATATCTTTATTTGGGGTTATATATACTTCAAAAATGAGTATGCTTACAGAAATGAATAAGCAACTTATGATAGAAATGAAAGAGTTAAAAGCACAGCATACTGCTGAAACAGAAAGACTTGAAAATAAGATTTCTATTCTAACAGAGGAAAACATAGAACTTAAGAATCAAATATTTGAATTAAAATTAGTTCTTAAGACTAATGAAATTAAAGAAGAATCAAAATAATACTTCTTTTTAGACCGTCTATATAGGCGGTCCTTTTTTGTAATAATATAATAATATTATAATAACGTATAGAAAGGATGAAAAGATGGCTAGAAATAATAAACGCATAAATAAATATAAAACTTATTTTGATTTAAATAGAAATGCTAAAGAAAAGAAAAAATCAGTTACAGATTATTCTCAAGGTTTAGCAATGACTAAAGAAAGTATAAAAAATGTATTTGAATATTTACATCCTGCTGATGAAATTGTAATTAATTCAGATATTATGACTATATCAGGTAAAACACATTTAAAGAAAAATGAAGTAACTAAATCTTATAATTATGAAAAAACGATTACTCCTATTGTTCAACAATTATATGATAATAATTTCTTCAATATAGTATCAGGAAAGTATGAATCTTCTGAAGGTAGAATGCTCAAAACTATTGAATATGATTTAAATAATAATCCCATCAAATTAAATCAAAGAGGTAGTGCCAATGAAAATTTAGCTGGTTTAACAGCTAAACTTAATAAAATTCAACAAATCAAAAATGCAAAAGAAAACGGAGCTTTCTTTGTTTATGATACGGAAACAATAGGTGGATTAGATACTAATGGAATATGGAGACCTATGGGTATTACTGAATTTTCTATGCATCAAATAAATGGTACTGGAGAAGCTACAGGATTAAAAAGAATGGATGTTGTTTTAGGTCTTAGAGAATATGATAGTTCTGGTAAATTAATAACTAAAGCAGAAGATTTGCCAATAATCAAAAGAATAAAAGATGCAATAGAAAATAGAAACATTGCTGATAATGAAGAGCTAAGAGTAACTGCATCAAGATTTAGTTTATATGGAGATAATAGAACTAAAATAGTCAAGAATACAGATGGGTCATTTAAAGTAGGTAGTTTCATAGATACTAGTGAAGGAGATATGACAGATTTAGAAAGAATAACAAAAGGAGCTCAAAGATTAATAAATACAGCTATTAAATCAAATGAAACAATGATTAATGGAGTTCCTATAGATGTGTATAATTTTATGAATGCAATGTCTGTATCTCAAAATACTGTTAAAAATGGATTAGGTATGTTCATAGACCAAAATGGTTCTATATTCGATATGCCAGTTATTAATAGTACAGCTAATAAATATTTGCAAATGTATCCTCAACTTGGTGAAATGTTTGAAGGACAATTTAAGAACGGATTCTCTTTTGCTCCAGATATGAATAATCATTTTGACTTCTTAGGTTTATTACAAAATTTCCAAGAAGCATTTGGCTCTAAAGAATTATATGGAGACCTTATATCAGAGATAAAAGGTGGAGGATTAAACAAACAAGAAAACATATTAAACATATTTTTTGATAAGTTAGATTTACCAGCACACGTTGCTTCTTCAGACGTTTCTGCATTAGGTTCATTTATAACAGGTGATAGTGAAGTTTTAAAAAGAAAAACAGGATATTCTAATTTAATAGATTATATGCAATCTAAGATGAGCAGTAGAGTAGTAGGAGAAAATGAAGGTATAGAATTAATACCTAATAAACATTTATTAAAAGCTAAAAAGTTTAGTACAGGTAATTTCCAAGGTAAAGGTCTGTTAAACTTTGCTATAGATAAAAATACTAATGAAGTTTTCACTGCTGATAATTTTATGATAAGAAACAATGTGGCTGAAAGTAAGACGTTTAATGTTGGTGCAGGTTTCAATGAAAATTCATTTTATACTATTAGTTCTATTAAACAAGTAGACGCTAATAGCGATGAATATGTTAAACTAATAAATAAAGCATATCCTCAAAATGCTACAAGTAAAATGTATGCCGTTACTTTAGATAGAGCTTACACAGCAAATGATGCTAATTCAAGAGTAGGTTCATTATCACAAGTATTGTTATTTAATAGTGAAACAGAAATGCACGCAGGTTTAGCTAATTATTTTAATATATCAGCAGAAATATTAGATAACGGTGAATATAAAATTCTAAATAGAGATGATTTCGATATAAGAGAATTTGATATCATAAAAGGAAAAGTTGTAACAAAAGATGTATCTAAAAATTATAAAAGAACTGATACAGAAATGGTTATAGATGCTATAAACTTTCAAAATCAAAAGGTTAGAACATCTAGAGCAGACGGAGCTTTTAATAGAGGCAATGGTTATAATAAAATGAGACAAGCTTTAAAAATACAAGATTTATCTGAAGAAATATTAGGTAAACCTTTAAAAGCTAGAGAATTAGAAGAAGTAATGGCTATGGCTAATAATGTATCTAAAGGTAATATGGCTATTACTTTAGAGCAAGCACAACAAATGAAAGAAGGAATAATAAACATACTTACTTATGGAGGTAAATATGATTATTATCAATCTACTATAGATAATTTCTCTGTATACATGGATGTCGTTAATCAAAGTAGTGATTATTACAAAAAACTTATAGGTTTAGTTGAAGAATCAAGTGCTTTTAAAGCAGCTAATAAATCTCAAAAAACAGCTATTAAGAAAAAGATATTTGATAAAGCAGATAGTTATGCTAGAGAATATTTAGCTAATAATTTATATGACCATGACGGGCGTATTAAAAAAAGTATATTAGGGAATGAAGCATTAAGAGCAGATATGTCTTATTTCAAAGGATTATATGAAATAGATTTATCAGCAATGCCTGGTGTTGTTAATAGCAGTCATTTTGATATAACTCAATCTAGTCTTGAAAACTTATTAAGAATAGACTTAAATAAAAACAAAGGACAAGGATTTGATTTATTAAAAGGAATAAGAACAGCATTACATGGAGATAAAGATATTAAAACTAAAGATAAAGATGAATTAGATATAAAAGACTTTAGAAAGTTTGCAGCTTTTATATTAGACGATAAAGAATTAAAGAAAAATTTATCTGAAAATCTACAAGAAGAATTATATGATATAGCATACAATAATGTGAAGTATAATCCTGTAAGCACAGCAGACTCATTTATAAAAGAATTGAGAGGTATAAAATCTAATAAACCTTTAGCAGGTATAATTTCTACTGATTTACAAATGAAGACTTTAACTTCATCTTCTGGATTTTACAAGGCTTTAAATGAAGGAAAATTTTTGAATGATTTAGAACGAATAATACCTGAGTATTTAGATAGCTTAAAAATAAGACAGTTAGATGGTAGTAGAAATAGTGCAGCTGAATTTGTTAATGACTTTATGATACAACATTATTTACCTAGTTCAGCTCCAACAGAAATAGCTCATAGGAAAGTTGCAACAGAGATGAAAGAGTATTTAACAGATATTGTTCATGCTATAGATATTTCAGGAGCAGAGATGTCTGTAGGAAAAAATGATGGTTCTTTACTTATAAGAAAAAGTAATGGTAAAACAGAGACATTAAAACTTCCTAAGATAAAACAATACGAAGGCAGTGATACTTGGTATATAAAAATGAATAACATGAATATCAAATTAGAAAATGCAGTTAATTTTGGTATATCTAAGTCAGGTAATAAAGTCACTATGGATAACTCAACTACTTTTGGACAAATTGTTAATTCATTTTCTGTATCTAAAAGAAGCAGCAATGCTTATGAAAAAGCTTTGTCAGGTAGTGCTGAAAAAGAAGCAATAGAGAGTGTTATATCTTCTATAAAAATTAATAATAAAAGAATTCAACAGTTACCTACTATTAATAAGTTTAATGGAAATGATTTTAATTCTAATCATATTGTTGATTTTTCTAGTATAGCTAATATACTACCAGAACTGTTTGGTAAGAATGGAAGTCTAAATCATCTTGTAAAAAATCAAAAATTTTTAGATTCTAAATTATTAGAATTATTAGAAGAAGATTTAAAAAGATATACAAATCCTGGAGTCAAATTTGAAAAGCTTAGTGCTAATATGATTAAAGATATAACTAAAAATTTATATGAATTATTTCCTATATTAGCAGAGAATGCTGGAATAGAAGGAATGACTGATTTAGAAGAAATATTAAAGTCAGTTAGCTTTACAGCAAATGAAAAGCAATCTTCTTCATTAAAAGGTGTAATAGGAGACATGCCTGTATTTTCACCACAATCTCCTTTAGATAATACTCAAAGACCTACAATACTTGCATCTGGTAATGCTATACCTATGAGAATGAAAGGTGCATTAAAGTTGCAAGAACAAGGCACTGGTGTAATAGCAGGAAATATGATTAGTACGGCTATGACAGATAAAAAAACATTGGCTAATTTAAATGGTGTTGGAGAAATTACTACGGATGTAATGTTAGATGTTGCTTATCTAGATACTAATTCATTAGAGATTATTAAAAACAATCATTTTAATAAAGTAATGAATGAAAACAATGTAGAAACAAATTCTGCTAAACATATAGATAAAATGTTTAATAAAATGTCTAGATTAAACACTTTTGAACAAGAAAGACATATGGATAGTAGAATCTTTGAAGAATTACATGGAATCATTCCTGCTGAAATAGAAAATGTATCTGCATCTAAAGACTTTGTTAATGCAATACCTCAAATGCAAACTATAGAAGCGAGAAAACAATTAGATACTATAGTAGGAGTTAGAGGAGATATTATCATAAATGACAAAGGAGACCTTGAGTATAAAAGTGCTATAGGTAAAAGAGTTAAAAAAGGTGAAACTATTCTTCATATGAAAGGTTATTCAGATAAGTTAGATACCATATCTCCAAAAATGGAAGAAGGTATATTTGTACATAGATTCTTAAAAGAAAATAACATGACCTTAACAGATGAAGAAATAACAGAAATTCTTAATAAGAATAAATCAGCTTTTATTGGTGCAAATGATAAGCTTACTAAATCTAAAATACTAGAAGATATATTAGAAAAACAATACAATGTTCAAGGAAGATATAGAATAGAAAGTACTAAAGCAATGAATCTTGTTAAACCTATGTCATCATCAGCAGAAAAAGGTATGACAAATTTAAATTATCTTCAAACAGGTTCTATAAAAGAAAATGTAAATACATTCTTTAAAGAGCTAGGTTATGCGTCTAATATAAGAGGTTCTGTAATTACAGATGATGCTATAAAATTATATATGCATGAAGCTGGTGATGAAAAAGTTAAAAAAGCTTTAAAAATAGCTGGACTTAAAGATGTAAATCAGCTATTAAAAGAAGTTAAAGAAGAGCGTCATATGTTTAATAAATTCTTATTTGGAGACATGTTAAATAGTAAAGCTCATTTAATAGTAAATGATGGTGTTTTAAAACATGGTAACTCTGGTCAAGTACAATTTGGTGTATTGCAAAAATCTATAGATAATATTATTAAAAAGCATAGTGGTGACATTAATAAAGCTTATAATGAAGTTGTTAGTATAATCAATAGTGATGAAAAATACCAATTTTTAAAACGTAAGAATTTAAGAAATAATAGCAAACCTACCGCTACAGCTTTTCGTGTTGAAAACGGTCGTATTATGATGCCAGACATGGGAACATCTTTAGATGATTTATCTCTTACTGAAATAGATAAGTTAAAAAACTTAGTTATTAAGTTAGATGAAGTCAGAGATGGACATGGAGAATCTGTAGTACATAAGTCAGGTTATATACAAAAGTGGAATAAAGAAACTAAGCAGATGGAGCTTAAAGAAATTATAGAAAACAATCCTGTCTTAGGTGCTTGGAGAAAAGAAATTATAAGCGATAAAGAAGTGTTAGTTGCTCCTATTACAAAAGAAAGTATGAAATTACTTCCTGATGTTGAAACACAATCTGGAACTGAACACAGATACTTTGATTTACAAGCACAAATTTTAAATCTTAAAAAAGAGATGAATAAATCTAATAATAAAGAACATAAAGCAAATTTACTTAAAAAGATAAATGCTTATGAAGAAGAGCTAAGAAATTATGAGAACATCTCTAAAAGAATGAAGATAGGAAACTTAGAATATAGGTTACTAGATAGAGTCGCTGTAACAGATGATTACTTAAATCTATTAAATAGAAACTTATCAGATGAGAGTGTAAAAGAAGCTGTTCTTGCTAATAAAGCTCTTAAAGGTAAGATTGTAAGAGGAGATGATGGTACTCTTGAAATAATAGATAAAAATCTTAAAGGTCCTGCTTTAGAACATTGGGTTAATAGATTTAAAGGTTTAATATCTTATAATCCTAATACCGAATTACTATTAACAAAAGAAGATGTAAAAGAAGGAGCTGAATTTGAGCATCTTGCAGATGTTTTTAATAGAGCCGAAAAACACAATACAAAAATAGGTAGAGATTCTGCTGAAAAAATTCATAGAGCAGAAATGGCGGAATTAGCTATTAAATATAATACTGAAGGAAAACTTAGTATAAACTACTTAGAAAAAAGAGGTTTTGAAGTAAAACATATAGATGATATAAATTTTGAAGTAGATGAAATAGCTAATAAACATTTAATAGTTGACCTAGGTAAGGATTTCGATACTCAACATAGATACATTGCTTCTCCTGGTTTAGGATACAAACTTGGTCCAGATGATGAAATATTTACAAATGGACAAAAAGAAATAGCAGGTTTAGCACATATGTATGATGAATGGAAGCATGTCCGTAATATTGAAGGACAAAAAGAGGATTTTAAAATACGTATGCAAGACAAAGTAGTTGAAGCTAAGAAAGAAATTAGAAATTCTTTATATGGCAAAAATGCTTATATGGATTCATTAAATGCTGTATATGTTGATGATGTTAATTATAGACTTAAAGCATCTGGTGCTGTTACAAGTGAATTTACTAAAGGCTTAAATCAGGCTAACATCCAAATAGATAATGATTTATTATCTGGTAGTTTTATAAATAATAAGTCATTAGCAGAACATCATAAAGAAGGTTCTCATTATGATTATAAATTTGTATCATTAGAAACTATGAGAAAAAAAGGTATGTTTGAAACAGAAACAATGAGAGGCTATGGTATAGATGTTGATAAATTATCTAAAGCTGATGCAGAAAATGAAATGATTAAGTTATTAAAAAGAAATGGTATTATTGATATTACAGGACGTTATCCTAATAATATGATAGATTCATTAACACCAACTCATGTATTTTTAGATGAATCTTTAGTTGGTAATCAAACTAAAGTAGCAGGAGTTTCTGGTCTTAAGATGTTACTTGACCACGATGGTGACTCTGTCTCTAGTTTTTCTTTAAATTACATAACTGAACAAGGTCATAAGATAGACTATGGTATGTTTGTAAACAATCCTGAAAGAGTTAAACAAATTAGTGAAACAGCTTATAAAGATTTCGAAAGATTAGAAGGTTTAACAGCTTTTAGAGCTGTAACAGAAAATCATAAATGGTTAGATGACGTTAATGATGTTATAGTTAAAGATGTTATTAGAAACAGCGAATTATCTAACTTAAATAGCTCTGCTTTTGTGCCAGGCGGTAATTCAATACTTGGAAACATATCACCTGCATCTATTTCTAGGATAGATAGAATAGTTGATATAGATGCTAATGAAAGCATTGTAAGAGAAGCAGTAGAAAAATCTAATAAGCTTTTAGAAAATAAAGAATTTGCAAGCAATGTTTCTTTAATAAAGAAAAAACCAGAAGATTTAAGTAATGCAGAATTCTTTGATAACACATTGAGTGTTTTAAAAACTGCTACTGAAAAAGGGGTAATAGATGAAGATTATTTAATTAAAGCAGAAAATGCAGTAGTATCTAAACTATTAACAGAAAAAGCAGCTACATCTACATTAGCTAAAACAGGGGTTGCCACTACAGGTGGAATAAACGTAGCTACAAATGCTATTAAGAATGCAGCTTATGATGTAATGGGTAAAGAAAATCCATTGGCTATTGATATGTTAAATACAGCTTTATATGTTCCTGAACAAGCAGCTATATCTTATAAAAAAGTTAAATCAGTATATAATGATACAAAAGGTAGAGATATTACACAGATATTATCAGATATGTTTCCTTCAAGAAGTGTTAATAGAGCAATAAATGCTAATTTAGAAGACTTTAATAACTGGTATCAAACTCATGCTGAGGATAAAGTTCTTGAAATCTATAACCAATTTAAAGGTAGATTAAATCAAGAAACAATAGATTCTATAGGTAACAATAAAGAAAAACAAATCAATTACGTTATGGGGCAATTAAATGAAACTCTTACTGAATTAGCAGGAAATGAATTATTTCAATCAAAGCGTTTAGATTATCGTTCTAGATATGCTGCTAACGAAGTAATTGCTCATTCTTATGGTGATGATATGGGCTCTATTACAGCAAGGTTAATGGGTCATTATGATAACAATTTTGCTTCAAGATATGATGAATATAAATCCATGAGAAAAAAGATTACTCAAATAGAGAGTGATGCAAAACCATTTTATGCTAATACTCAAACAACTAAACAAGTATCAAATGCTATAAGTAATATGGTTGATAGCTTAAGTTCTAGTTCGTTTAAAGTTGGTGGAGGTTTAGCTATGGGTGCATTAGGTTTAGCAGGAGGATTAATGGCGGCAGGATATGCTTCAGGTAATCCATTAAATGATAAACAAGCATCTCAAGTTGCACAAGAGCAACAACCTACACAAACAATGAGTGTTCCAGATTTTATGGATAAACAAGGTGGATTTGTGACGGGTAACAGTCAGCAAGGCTATATAATAAATATAAAGGCCGACACAAAAAAAGGAAGAAAACATATGCAACGAATTATGAAACAAGCTGCTGAAGCTTCAGTAGGAGGAGCAGTAAGTGTTAATATGAATATCAGAAACTCTGGAGAAAAAGGTATAACTGATTCTGATATAGAAAACTTCCTAGAAAGACATTTTTAAGATTGGTGCTTTTAATAGCACCTTTCTTTTATTTATATATTTTTAATTTGAAATAGAGAGGAGAATTATATGTCTGAAATATTAAAAAAATATAAACATATGGCAAATACAAGAAGTGATTATAATACAATCAATAATATAAATTTCATGTTGCCAACTATGGGAGAAATGGTCGAAGAAGATTTAATGAGTGATTTATTAGAACAATTTGTTAACAATGATAGCAATAATGATTTTAAAGACCAAGATAGATTAGATGCCGCTTATTATGTAGAGCAACCTTTTTCTATACAACCTGGTTATCATCCAGTAGAAGCTGCTTTTGTATTAAAAGTAAGAGCATTGGCAGATGCAAAAGATAATGATACTTGGGAATTAAATAAATACGATGGAGATACAACTTCATATTTAGTTGATGATATTGATGATGGCAATGAGTCTTTTACTTTTAATGATGGAATAACTTATCGCTCTTTTAAAGATTATTATAAAAAAATGAAAGGTAGTAACAAACTTACTATCAGACATGCAGGTATAAATACTCCTGAAATTCCCCATTTAGAATATCAACCAGTTGCTAAAGAAGCTGAAAGAGATAGAATATCTACTATGACTTTCAAAGAACTTAAAGAATTTATGAACAAAAATAATACTGTTCATTATATAAAATATCCTGTTAATAGCGATAAAACAAAAGTTGTTTCTTGGAAAGATGATAAAGAAATAAAGCTATTAAAAGTATACGATGGTAAAAAAACTGTATATCATCAAATACTAGAAACATTAGATGATGAAGCAATAGAATTAAAGATACCTAATGCAAATGCTAAATACAGTTATCATAAAATAGTTATAACAGATGATTCAGATTATAATTCTGTAGTTGATGGATACAAGGCTCAAAATACTGTAAGACAAATGATAGATAAAGCTAGTGAAATATTATTAGTAGTTGATGCTAATCAATTATCAGTAAATAAAACTGAAAACTATAATAAAACTTTTAACAGCTTATATTACATGACTGATGCAATAGATTATTTAGTTCAAGAATGGGGCAAATCTTACAGAGATATACCTCAAACAAGTTACACTTATAATGCATATGGTGCAGATAAATATACTCGTTCTATGGGTGTTGTCTATATAAGAACTGAACACAAAGGTCAAATGGAATGGATAAATTTAAATAAATATGTAGCTTGTAAATCTAATTATGTTGAAACTAATCCAGATTATAATAGTTCTCCAGAATTACAAGAAATGAAAAATGGTATGTCTGAAGCATTTAAATTATGGTCTTATACTAAAGACAATATAGAATGGTTAGATAGTTTCAATAAATTAACTTCTCAATCTTATAAAGAAAGAATAGAATTACATAAACAATTAACAGGTATAGATTTTACTACAGAAAGAAATTGTGCTCTTATGATAGGAGATACTATGATGTTAGTCCCTCCTGAATCTATAAGAAATGTAACTCAAGTTAATTATGAGAAATTACCTAATATGAGAAGTAAAGGTACAATGGCAAAGCAAATGGGCCAAAATGAACATATGCTTGAAGTAGTATTATACTTCTATGGAGAAAAAGGAATAAACGGTATAAAAAATACAGTTACATTCCCTAATGGTAAAAAACAAGATTATTATATGAATGGACTTAGAAGTTTAATAGCTCAATTTAAAATTGCTCCTTATCTTCCTATAGAGAATGGATATATAAATGATGTTCTAGGTATAGAAGCTGTTACTCTTATGAATATGAATATAGAAACAGTTAAAGGATTCCCTAGATTATATAGAACTGTATTAACTTTAAGAGAATTTAATTACAGAACATTTATGCCAGATTTACCTGTAGATGATGTATATGGAGAAACAGAAGGACAATTAGCTGAATTAAATCCTTTATTCGCTAAATGTTTTAACTGGGAAATATTCAGATATTATTATCAAAGAGCTATTAAAGCAGGAGATGATTTAGCTGGAATAGAAAGAAAATCAGGATATGCATCTTATGATTATAATTATAAATTCTATTCACATAAAAACACTATAATGCCTTGGGACCCATGTGGGTTAAATGAATTAAATAGTTCTAGTGTAAGTTTCTATATACCAGATGAAAATTGGTTAGAACAAGCATTATCTTTAAAGAAAGAAAGAGATGCTAATTATACTTCTAATTTTGCTAATGTATCTTTATCTGTTAATGCAGAAGAGTTCTTAACTGATTTAGAAGATTTAAGTCAAGCTATTAATCAAGCTAATAATGTTATTTATTCAGACCCAGATATACAAAATAATAAATTGCAAAAAGCTGTAAGCAATTTTATATCTCAAGAGGGTAAAGGAAATAAACAGATACTTGCTGATATACCTAACTTTAAATGGGCAGAAAACCCAGATGAAGACAATGGAGCTTATATAAGAAATATCGCAGATACAACTGCTAATTTCTCTTCTGTTTATATAAAAGACGGAAATAAAGATATAAAGAAATCTAATTTCCAATCACAATATATAGCTCCTATAGCAGATGCTTATTTAGATATAATTAATAACTCTAAATATATGACAGGAATGTCTGTTAATGAGGCTATAAGATGGGATAGAAATGAAGCAGCTTATAAAATAACTTGGGAATTTAATATAAGACTTAATGCAGAAAAAATAACTGATGATGATATGTTAGATATCAGAGAAGTTTTATCTAAAGCATCTGGTCAAAAAATGGACAAGATATTTAAAGATAATATTGTAAAAGTTAATTACTCTATGTGGTTTGATGCATGTAATATAAGTTCTTTTACTGGAGAAGTAACTCTTAAAGCAGATATTTCAGGTAAAGGTGGAACTAAAGCTAGAATAAGATTAGGAGATACTGGTGAAAGTAATTTATCTACTAATACTTTTAAATTTGAAGATTCATATGATACGGTTGCTTTAGGTTCTATAAATACAGCTTTAAATTCACAAGGAGATACTGTTGGAGAAGTATCAAGCAATGTACAAGATAAAGGTATAGACTTCTATATACATGACTACAAGAATCCAGCTAATATGCCTTTTGTTCCTTATGTAGAAGGAGTGCTTGCTGAAGGTATGGGTGGAACAATGGCTAATAGTTTTACTAATATATCTTTAAAAGCTATAGAAGGTGTAGGTCCTCAGTATTTAGGTGGACAAGATACAATGATAGAATTAAATCTAATAACTGATGATTTAGTGATTGTATCTGCTTTAAATAATCTTCCTATGATGGCGTCAGCTTTAGCTAAAAGATATAAAAAAATATTACCAGCTTGGCCTATTAAAGTAAGAAGTGCTTTAACTAATATGCTAGGGATATCTGAAGTATTAATAGATGCAATAGAAGTTTCTACTGTAGAAGGATATCCAGGTGTTTATTCTATAGCAATGAGATTAACATCTGTAGATAGAACTCAAAGACAAAGAGAAGCTCTTAGAAAATTAGATGTTACTCCTCAAGGAGGAAAAATAGACTACAATGGTCATTCTAATTTAGCTATGAAAAATTACTTCTCGATAGAACAACAATTAGCTCAAGCAGAACTATATCCAGATTTAGATATACCTACAATAGAAGAGTTGGCCAAGTTAGGATATAGATATGTAAAATATACTGGTACTAATAGAGTTTATCCAGACCCAGATTTTTATATAATGTATAACTATCCTTACACTTCTCTTATAATTAAGAAACTTGTTAAAGACAGTATATCTCAACAACTTATAAATACAGAAGAAAAACCTGAAGGAGAAGCATTACAAGAGTTTACTCTTAAGGATACATTAGGTGCAGAAGTTACAGCTAAAATATCTGCTTACACAGGAATGTCTATAAAAGATATACCTAATAAAGAAAATAATCCTGCGGCTACTTATGAGGAAATCTTAAAAGAAAATAAGACTAATGTAAGAGAGAAATTAAAAAATAATAAAAACTTAACAGATGCTCAAAAAAAGCAAGCAGAAGAAACTTATGATTTAATGAATATAATGAAGTATCTTACTATGTGTGATGTTAATGATGGTTGGGAAATAAAGCCTGGTTGGAAAGCAACATTATGCGATGAAAGTACTAATGAAGCAATGAGAAATGCAAATGTTAAGAACGTTTATGCAGAAGATATAAAGAAAAGAAGAAAAGATGCTCTAAGATTAATAGACAATATATTGTTACAACCATTGTCTATGTTTAATAATTTAGATAATGGATTAGAGTATAATCCTAAGATAGCAGTAGACGTAGTTAATGAATTGTTTTATAACAATAAAGACGGTAAAGCATTAATGGAATTATTATTCCCAGGATTACCAATAAAAAAAGCTAAAGTGTCAACTGGTTCTAATTATTTAGGAATAGCTGATAGTGTAAGTTTTAATAAAGACTATTTTAAAAATGTAACTCCATTAAACTTCTTAGCTGGATATACATATGCAGCTGGTTGTGCTTTATCTGGACATGAAGAATATAGGTCTAAATCAACAACAGATAAATGGGGACCTAATCATCATGGATATGGTTCAGAGGGGACATCCGCTATATATGCAGAAGATGAAAAAGTTTTAATGCCATATGCGGTTGAAGATAGAATAGCTGGTGTGTCTAAGTTATCTACTAGAATAGATTCAGCTATTAATAACGGTACTTGTTTTGGTGCATTTAGAATAACTAAATATTCAACTCCTTCAATAGTATCTGATATAGCAGAAAGAACTGATGAATCTATAATGTATGGAGGCCATTTCTACGATGCTACTTATAAAGATATAAATAATGAAAATACAGCATCTAAAAAATTAGTTAAAGCAGGTTTCTTAGACCCTTATTATAACTATAGAGAAGATGAAGAAACATTAAACGATTATAAGAGAAAAATCTTATTATCTAAAACATCTAATACAGAAGCATTCTTAAGAATAATGTTAGTTCATTTAAGAAAATTAATATTAGACGGATTGTTAATATCTGAAATAGATATAATAGCTGAAACATATAAAGAAGTAAGCAATAAAATACTTAATGGTACAGTTGATGTTGAAATAGGGCATGTTACAGATGCAATAACGTCTACTGATTACGGTAAAGCATTAGAAGAGTTAGGATTTAATAGAGAAGAAATGGCTCAATTATTAGTATCTATTAAAGAAGCAAATGAAAGAGGAATGTGTGCTAGAATGATATATCCATTCTTAACAGCTATAACTAAATGCTCTTCTGATATATATTCAACTCTTAAGTTTAGAGATTATGATAAGCTAAATGCTTTAACTGGATATATAGAAGGTGGGAACCAAAACTCTGAATCAAGAAGTACAGTTATTAAATTCTTATCTGCTTTAAGTGGTATAGAATTAACTCTACATAAAGAAGGTAAAAACGAATCTTCTGTATCTGCATCTCAAAAGTTAGTAAATAACTTAATGAAAGATGTTTATATAGCAGCATCTGACGACCCAAGAAGTTATATACTTCATTCATTCTATGATATGCTTGTAAACGATAAGAGAGGTAGATTAGTAAGAGCATTTCCTACATACTATGTAGTATTTGTAGATGAAGGTAGAAAGATAGGTTCTTGGAAGCTACATGATAACTTCTATAATATGTCTTCTATAGCAGAGATACAAGTTGTTAAATCTAGAAAGATAGCGGCAGATACTTGTACGATAACTATGAACAATATGTTTAATAGCTATACAAGAGAACCAGATATAACTACAACTCAACAGTATATGGACATATATGGTTTAAGAGATGTATTTGACTCTATATTCTCACCTCAAAGTTATTTTGAAAAAGAGAAAAGAATTAGATTAAGACAAAATGTACCAGATAAAGTTGTATTACAACCAGGTATAAGAATCCATGTAAGAATGGGTTATTCAGGAGATGGTTCTAAATTACCTGTTGTGTTCAATGGTAAAGTAGCTGAAGTAGAAGTAGGAGATGTTGCTCAAATAGTAGCTCAAGGTGATGGACATGAGCTTATGAATCCTTTAAATGCTTTTGGTGAAATGGAAGTAACGTCATTAGACCCAGCTCAATCAGCTATAACATGGTTTAAAGATATCCGTGGTTCATTAGCAGGAGGAGGAGAAAGTCCTCGTGATTTATTAGCTAAGCTATTAACAGCTAAATACGGTGGATGGAAAAAAGTTGCTAATAGTGCGTTTGATGGTCGTTGGTTTAATGATAACCCATTCGGTATAATGCATTTTGGAGACCCTAAGTTTAATAACATATTTGAATTAGGCGAACCTGTTCAAAATTTATATGAAGTATCTGATGAAAATTTATTAAAAGGATTTAATGAATTATATGTTGAAGATACTGCTAAGAAATCTACACCAATAATAAATACTAGTTTACAAGACAAAACTATGTGGGACTTATTACATTTAGCAGCTAATACTGGTTTAGAATATGTTGGAGCAATAAGAGATTTTGGATTTAGAAGTACTATCTTCTTAGGAAGACCAAATCATTATTATGCTTATCAATATGCTTTATTAGATAATAAGATTATTGAAAAGAGAAAGCCATTCCAACAATATCATTATTATGACTCTTATAACGATATAATCTATAACTCTATAAAAGCATCTGAAGCTCAAATGAGAACAAATGCAGTAGGTTTATGGCAATCATCATCTTTATGGTGGGGTAGAGAACAATCTACAGTTGGACCAATATATTTAGATATGAATATATATCCTGAATATCAAAAATCTATGACAGTAGATACTGGGCTATTAGCAACAGGTAACGGAGGTATAGATATACCATTTATTGACCATTTCTCAGAAGAATGGAACTTAAATCCTAATGATGACAAAGTCAATAAATCAACTGCATGGAGAGTTACTGCAAATGCATTAAAGAATTCAGTTAAAGATATGTATCAAGGAGATATAGGAATAATAGGAGACCCTTCTGTTAAACCATATGATAGAGTTTATTTATATGATACATATGAAGATATGATGGGACAATTTGAAGTTGAGGCAGTTATACATACAATGTCTGTTGAAACAGGATTTACTACTTCAATAATGCCAGACGTTATAGCTAGACATGATGATAAATATGAAGCATCTGTACAATCTCTTATGAGTTCAATAGGAGCTGTAGCATCTTTAACTGTAGCAGGTAGTGTAGCAGAAACTTTATGGACATTTACATTTAATAATAAATTAGCTACTTCAATAGCTAAATCTAAATCTTTATATGGAGTAAGTTCTAAATTAAATAACTTAACAGGGACAATAGCTAAAGCTCCTGGTATGAAAGCTTATTTAGAAAAACATCCTAGTGCTAAAAATTTATTCTCAAGTTTATCTTTCAATCCAACTCAAATTGATTTAGATATAAGAAGAACAGTTAGCTTAGTAGATGAATTAAGTTCAATGACTTTAAAAGGAGGCTTAACAAATAATATTAATTTATTTGCTACAATGTTTAGTAAATATAATGATATAGATGTTTCAGGATTCCAAAATGCTGTTAATGAAGCCTTAACTAAAGATACATATGGATATAATAAAACTAGCGTTAATAATGTTAGCAATAAAAAAGATAATGCTTTTAAAGCTATGACTGAAGCTAAAAATAACTTAGATAAAAATTTATTATCTGATTTAAATGTAGATTTAGATGGTTTTAAAAATAGTATAAGAAAAAATCCAGATATCCTTAAAGAAATCAAATATGATAAGTCTATAACTAAAATATTTGAAGAATGGGATGCTCTAGACAAGATAGATATAAGCAACCCAAAAGTTATGAAACAATTCTCTGAAATATTAGATAATAAAGCAATACAAAAAGCTATAGGAAATGAAACTTTAGTTGTAAAAGGATTAGATAACTTATATGACAACTTTGCAAAAATGTTTGATGGTACAGATGCTAAACATACATTTAAAGCTATGAAAGCTGCACTTAAATGTGATGATATATTAGAAGGTATCTTAGCAGTTATAAAAGGAGTATTCAAGTTTAACTGGGCTACAATATTAGTCGATATTGCTTTAAGTACAATAACTCACATTTTCACTAAGAATACTCAATCAGTCTTTACTAGATGGATGCAAGGGATACAAGCTATAGATGTTTATCCTCTTAAAAAGAATGGTAAGCCTTTAATAGCTGGAATGAATGGTCATAAAGGTTCTGTATATGGATATCCAGTTAATGATGGTTATGATTCTATACAAGGTATGGTCCTTCAATTCGTTGATACTATTAAATCTTGGGATGGTAATTTTTGTCTACAATGGGCAGATGGTCTTGTAGAAACATTTGTAGATAAAAATGTATTAGCTAATTTATCAGCTGAATGGAGAAAAGATTTAGGAATAGAAGGCTCTAATGTAACTGGAGCATTAGATGAAACAAGTGAAGAATTAAAACAGAATATATATGGTTCTGTATCTTCTGCGTATGCAGCTAATGCAAATCATGCTTATGCTATTATGACTAAATATAGAAAACAAAGTTTTGATACTAAACATAGAACGGATGAAACTTATAAATATTATGAAATAAAAGGAGTTTCTTTATCGAATATAGCTACTAATTCTAAAGTTCAAAAATTATATTATATTGTTAGAGATGATGATATATGGAAAGCAATAGTTGATAATAGATTAGTAATTTCTCATAGTAAAGGATACAGTAACTTAGTAACTATACCTTTTGAAGGAGGAAGTGAAAAAGTACCTGTATTAGTAGATGGTAATATAATTGAAACACCTTTACTGCAAGAAGATGCATTGTTTATATTAAAGTCTTTAGTCCTTGATGAGAACTTACAAAAAGGTAAAATACATTTTAAATCAGGGGCTAGATTAAATGATGTAAATATGACATGGAAAAACACTGGATTCTCATTTACTATAGAGTATAAAGGTATAGCAGGAAGAGATAGTAAAATGGCTGAAACTCTAGATAGACTTAAAGAACAAATGCAATTAACAAATAGACCTGTATTTGCATATCAACAAGTAAAAGGATTTAATGATAAATTCGTTATTACTGTTTATCCGCCAATACAAGATACTGAAACAAAAACACAATCATAGGAGGTTAGTATGAGTAATTTCAGAAAGAACTTTAGAGATAATGTTGTTGCTCCATATAATAAATACAGCTTATCTCAAGAGAAACTTGGAGAAATTATCGACACTAATAAAAATAAAAAAACTTGTACTGTATCATATAAAAACATAGATGGTATAAAAGTTATAACTTCTGATGTACCAGTAAAAAGCTACCTGTCTTCTGCGATAGGTGGCTTCCCTAAAAAGGGAGATTTTGTAGAGATACAAGAGTCTGGTAAATCAATTAGAATAATTAGTGTTGTTAAGAAAAATCAAATAATAGAATCTGAACAAACTACAGGAGATATATATTCTAATGGTGCTAGTTTTTCAGGTAATTTAGGAATATAAGATTATAATTAAAGGAGAGTTTAATATGGCAGAAAACAAAGCAGACTTATACAATGATAATAAAGCAAAATATAATAAAGCAGATATAGCTGATGATAATGGATTTGTAAATCAAAATACAGATTCGTCAGTAGTGAGCAAAAGTGACGGTAATAATGTAATGGCAGCAGGTAAGTATGCTCAAATAAAAATGGATAAAGAAACTGGTTCTATCGTTACACATTCTATACAAAATAAAGAAACAGCAGTTATAAAAGAATTAGAAGCAGTAGATATAAATATTAATAGACATAAGTTTAATAACCAATTAATAGAGTTAACAGATTTTAGAAATGTTAATGGAAATACTATGGGTAGTATGATGATGGACGGAACAGTTTTAGTCAAAACATGGGAGCATACATTACAAAAATGGGTTTTAATAAGAAGACCTATATCAACACCTATGTTCTCTAATAGATTAAACTTAGCAACAACTCCTGAACAAATGGAAGTTGATTTAAATATATTGGAGGATATAAGAAAATATTATATAGAAAAAGAAAAGGAGAAATAGTATGAAAGATTTATTCTTAACTCCTAGAGGCGATTTAGCCATAAGAAACATAAGTAGTGATACTAAAAGATTAGAAATTAATTTTATAACATCTAATTCAAATGCTTTAAGATTAAATTTCTATATTGAAGATACTTTTCAATATAAGCCTAATGCAAATTCATTAAGTATAAATTTCTCTATTAATAAACCAGAATATAATAAAGAAATAGAGATGGTTTCTGGAGATGCTTATATGGAACAAGCTATTAAAATAAGATTATCAACTGCTTTAGGTAGCTTAGAAGGAAATAGAGATATAGGTTCAAAATTAGAGCTTATAATACATGAATTTATAGACGTTCAAGCTACTCATACTAATTTAGAAAAATTAATTAAAGAAGCTATTTATGATTTAATTCCAAATGCACAAATATTAATACAAAAACCTAAAACTAAATATACTGATTATAGCACTAACTTATCAGTAGTAATAGTTGATGGTGATAAAAAGTATAATATAAATATTTAGAAAGGAGTGATTAAATGAATAGATTCGAAGAAACTTATACTTCTCTAAAAGATAAGTTCTATAGTTTATCTAAAATAGATATAGCTAAAGGTACAGTTATGGATATGATATTTAAATCATTTGCATATGTGATATCTGAAGCTTATAAATTAATAGAGAAGAATAAAAAGCCTTATCTATTTACTTCTCAAAAAGAAGATGAATTAGATTCTACAGGTTACTTTTTACAATGTCCTAGATTAGCTGATGAAACGGATGAAAATTATCTATATAGATTAATGAAATGGACACAAAGAAATGCGACTAATAATATAGACGCAATTAATGACAAAATAAAGACTTTAAGTTTTTCATCATCTGGTAACTATGTTCCATTAACAGATGGAGTAGGTACAGCAACAGTATATTTAATTCCATATAAGTATGAAGAAGACTATATTAAAAACACATTAGCTGAAGCAGAAGAAGTATTATCTAAAATTATATCGCCAGGAACAATAGTTGAATATATGGTTCCTCAACCAATAAGTGTAAAACTTGTTTGTTATTTAGATGTAAAAGATAATTCTGATTCTAATTACATACAAAGAGAAGCTATTAAGGTTATAAAAGAATATATTAATAATATAGCACCTGGCGAAAGATTAATGCTAGGTAAAATAAATAATATGGTTTTAGACATAGACGGCGTTGAATATTTCAATGTAGTTCAAGTATATCTTAATGATAAAGAATCAACTGCTTTTGAAATATTACAAACTGTATCTAGTAAAATGTTATATGATGAAATAATATGGTGGGAGGTAGACAAGTAGAATGTTTGATTACTCTAATATGATTAAAAGAGCAATTGAATTCTTCCCAATATGGTCTGATATAAGAAAAAGAGGTACAAAGTCTATAGGAGGCATGGTAGTCAACTCAGCTCTAGAAGAAACACTAGAGCTTGAGACAGCTATCCAAGCTTACAAGGACTTTTATTTTTTAGATAAATATCAAGACAAAGAGGAAGAAGTTATAGCATATGTATATGCTGCAAATGTAGGTACACTGGAAGATTTAGATAACACTTCTGTTATATACAACAATACAGAATATCTTATCACTTTAGATATAGATGAATTTTATTCTAATGAAAACTTATCTTATTATGAAAATGGACTTATATATATACAAGAATCCTTATAC
>SKEY01000393.1_pt1 | contig 72630 bp, 72 predicted proteins | sample 4843871 | NCBI WGS metagenome assembly SKEY01 (sample SAMN11008797, study PRJNA524170) | human gut metagenome | biome: Human fecal sample; material: Feces; isolation source: fecal sample from pouch patient p36 | host: Homo sapiens | place: Israel: Tel-Aviv | collected 2016-12-04
CGGTAATGCGGAGGCTTATTTGGCATGCCCAAAATCAGTAAAACCTGGAACTAAACATAAAAAGGGCCCTTTTCATAGAATTGGGGCGGGATTTTACAAATCCCACCCCAACTATTGACAAAGAGCCCAAAAAAAGACAATGCCGGAAACCCTTATACTAAGGATTACCCGGCATTGTCCAGCGTGTAGCAGATAAAGCAAAATCCGAACCCCTGTTAAAGAGTTCGGATTTAAGCTTATCGAGTGGAGCTGAGGGGAATCGAACCCCTGTCCGAAAACCAATTCCCTGTTCTTCTACTATCATAGTCCCTTATTTGACATTCCCTCTGCCATCAGAGAAAGGACACCCGGATGGTTTCAGTAGCTTCATCATACGCCCATATGCTCAAAGCTTTGCATAAGTCGTTTCCCACATAGTCGATGCCAGGGTCTTAAAGTGCGGGTGCTCTAAGTCTGACAGCTGCCATTAGGCAGCGATTGCTAATTCGTCGTTAGCGTTTATATTTATTTTTGCCATTTAACCCATCGCATGGGGATAGCTTCACCAGCTGCATGACCCCCGTCGAAACCAGTACAACCCCTGAATGATCAGTGTTCCATGTGTCTGGTATGCTAACGAATCCTGCGCTTTCTACATAATAGCAGTTTCCCCGTCCGTTGTCAAGGGTGGAGTTTGGAAGAAGGACGCATGGGCTGGAACCGGACAGGAACCTCATTCCCTGATTTAAATGCCTGCGCTTAGTCATACACCCCGGATTCAGCAAAAAAATAATGGCGTTCCGTTTCCCCAAAGAACTTATCATAAAACGCGCCCGCAAATAGTGAACAGACCCACTTTGTGCCCGCCAATTCCTGTTCCAGCCGTTTTTTCCCGGACTCAGGGGCATTTCCCGGCATCCACCATAACAGCTCCTTCTGAAATGCTTCCACGTCCTTATCCTTAATATGGAACCAGCGGTTTTTAAGCCCAAAATAGTCATCAATCCAATAACCGCGCAGCGCGGCAATCCACTCAGCATCCGGCATCCGCCTCACCACCTGCTGGTCCGGCGAGGTCCGCTCCTGCTCACTGCATATCCAGTCATTCTGGTAGTACAGGTCCAGAATGAAAAGCACGGAAAATGCTTCCTGCCAGCCTTCCACCAGCGGCTTTTCCACGCCAATAAAGGAAACTCCCAGCGGATATTGGAAAAAGTCATGGATTTCCGCATCATATTTCCTGATATCAATGGCTGCCGCATTTATAGCCAGCCTTTCTTTGTCCTGTGTTAACCGATCCAGCTGTTCAACCAGATTCCCCATTTTCCCACCTTATATTCCCTTAATATTTAAAAAACCCCCAGGCCCAGCAACTGCAGGACCAGCAGCCCCAGAAGAAAGGAAACGGCATTGGCCGCCGCCGTATACTTCAGTATGGACTGCCTTGGAAACCTTCCCCCCATGAAGCGCAGATAAATCCGGTATTCTGCCGCCAGCACAAGGATTTCAAACACACACATCACGGGAAAATAATATCCCCTGAGATACAGACGGAAGGTGAAATCCAGATACCCTAATAAAACATTCATAATCAGGTTGGTGCCAATATTCGTAAGGAATATCACCCGTTTTGGCCCAACACCCATGATGGCCCCGGCTGCTGTTTCAATCCCCGCATTAAAAAGCACGGTCAGAACCAGCATGATGGCTGTTCCTGCAAAATATTCCCTGTAATGAACAGGGGCCGGGGAATTGGCATACACCTGAATCATTCCAGCTTCCATGAAAAACATTGCCATAAGACAGGATTTTCCCGCACAGTCCTTCTTCAAATTCATTCCTCCCTGTACCTAGTATAATACTCCAACCCATTCTATTAATCATTACATGCCATACAGCCCCGGACATCTGCTCCAAATCACGGATCCGGCTGAAAATAATATCTTCATTGGGTCCATAATCCAACGTATCCCAGCCAATCTTCTCCCTCACGCCCTTCAGGACCTGTCATATCCCTCCCGGTATCCGGGGTATTAAATATCCTATTGGTAAAATGCACAAAACAAAATTTCATAATCGATAAAGTTTGTGCAGACTTTTTTCATACCATATGCTATTATAATTAATGTAAACCCCCCCAATACATTATATAGTTTTTGCTACACCCCATAAGAAACGAAATACCTTCTCCTAAAATGACCGGTTCCCCGACCGGTCATTTTTCATTGTGTTTAATCTGGTTTTAATGCTGCCCCTCCTGACTATAAAGAACATTTTATCACATCCGCTTTGATTTTCCTACCATATTCCATAATACAGGCTGGAATCCGGCGCCGGATATCCGGCTTATATTAATATGCTTCCGGCGGTTCCGTTACCACATCCTCCCCATATTCAAACTCTGCCTTATAAAACTCCCTGCCCTGGTCCATATCATATTCATTATGGTAGCACCATATGACCAGACGGTCCGGCGTGCCGTTCATTTGATTGTACTGGATTACAATCTTTTCAACGGTTTCCCCCACTCCCCATGGCCTGTTGATGATTACATACAGCTCTGTTTCCCTGTAATCCATACCTGAATAGGAAAATGACCGGCAGATCCTGTATTCCGGGCTCCAGGTTTTATATGCCAGGAAAATCAGGGCAGCCATTATTAATAACGCAGCGAGATATATTGTACACTTTTTCATTCCTAATTCCTCCAGTATTTATAGAACGGATGAACAGCGCAATAATCCCCCTCCTGTTTTTTTCTTCCATTGTTTTCACCGCGCGGATGTCGAAAATTGTCAATTGAGGTCTGATTCTTTACCTTCAAAATTAAAAATGGCCCGGCCGATATGGATATACCGGCCAGGTGCCTGATTTTAAATAATATATAAATGATTTGAGATAAAGAGAAATGACGGCTTTTTTCTTTTGCAGCCATGCGGCGGTATACGGGATTATTTCATCTTAGCCCTTCTTTTCCTCTATATATTTTAGGGCGGCATAATAGAGAATAATTAAGGCTGATGAGAGTAAAATGCCTGCCACGATGTCAGTAAACCAATGAACTCCCGATATAAGTCTTCCTACTACCGTTACTGCAACAATCAAAACAGAAGCTATATCCATTATCCATAGACAAACTTTCCTGTCACGTAAATAATAATGAAACTGCAACATTGCTGTGATCATAATACAGATTACAATCATTGCATGAGAGGACGGATAAGATGCTTCTAAACTTTGGGAGAGAATGACCGGTCTATAATTGATGATTACAACTTCAAAGAAAACATAAAATACAATGACAATAAAATATAATGCACCAAGCAATAGAATGCGTGGATCAACTTTCCAAATGCTTTTACGACGTATGAGTTGGATCAGTCCTAGGATTGCAAACCCCAAAGCAATTACTATGGCAACAACACCCAGCCAGTCAGTAATGCTATACCAAAGCAGGTTCACCCCAAAAAGGTTAAATACAAACTGATTAAGAGTAGCAAGTCCTATCATAGACTGCTCCGGTCCGACAGGCTGTACATCAAGTGTCTTAATCATAACAGTAAAAAGCATAAAAATCAGAAACAGAATTCCTGTCATGATGATACATTTTTTTGATTTCTTTTGCATAGTATACATTCCTTTCTTTTTGCCGTGATAAATTACGTGTAAGCTCTCTTTGATTATCCATCCATGCGGCCCAAAGTACAAGAAACCTGCCGTCACAACAGAAAAAAGCTCCGTCACTTATCGTGTCAGAGCCTGTTTTTAAGGAATTTATGACTATTTTTATTTTGTCCTGTTTTGCTGTAGCAATAAAAATATCTTTACTGCAAAAAACAAAAATAGCAGTATGGTTACATACGGTTCTCTTGCGGCAGCAAATAAACAGATTGCTGCCGCCCCTGTTGCCACAGAAACTTTTGAGATAATGCCACACAAATGCTCTTTATCAAAAGAAATAAAAGCAAGTCTGGCAATCCCAAGCCCAATTATAAGTAAATAGATAGCCCAATGTATTCCAATATCTATATTTGATAAATGAGTAATTGACAGAAGATTTACATGATAAAAATGGCTGCCTTGAAGTTCCCCATAGATTGGTAATACAATAAGCGCAACTGCCAATACATCTACTATTCCGCTGATAATGTCATAAATCCTTTTAACATTCGCGTTGTTTTCGGTTTCTGCAAGGGTAATTAGTTCTTCACCCGATAGCAGCTCATCTATGGTTATGGAAAAAAATTTGGAAATACACTTGAGTGACTCAATGTTAGGGTAGCCTTTGCCGCCTTCCCATTTTGAAATTGCTGTCCGTGATACATATAATTGCTCTGCAAGCTGTTCCTGCGTTAGATTTTTCCCAATCCTAAGCTGGCGCAGCTTTTCGTTAAACTCCATGATTGTCCTCCTTGCGTCCTGCCTTTTTCATTCCTCAATCCGCCTTCATCGGAATATTAAGGGTCATATCCCCGCTGTTCATCCTGCCGTATCCATCCGTCAGCAGCCGGACAATCCTTTTTGTGCTAATGGAATAGTCAGGATTCTTTATTCTGAATCCATTTCCATCCGTCAATATCTCTCCGCCAATGCTCAGGCTTTGAATTGTCTCCTCCACCGCAGTCCTGTAACGCGATAGGATGACCGTTTTATATTTACTGTCATATTGGCCCATATACCATCTGAAATCTACCAGGCATACTGCATATCCGCCCTGGGCAGCGCTTCCGGATATACGCTGCAATACGTTCAGGGCATCATCGAGGCGGCGGCCCTCTGCTTCCAGCGCTTCAAAGATGGGGTATACACGGTCACGGTCCTCCTCCGTCCCGCTGTCTTCGACATAGTATTCAAGGCTGTTTAAAAGGACGGATACATTTAACAGGTTCAAATAGGCGGAGTCCAGGTATTCCCTCTTTATTTCATTACGGCGCATATAACAGGTAATATTCATGAAAATGGATATCAGCAGGACAATAACCACTGCCAGCTGCAGTCTGTTCCTCTTCATAAGAACCCCCCTTTGCTTATTCAATGCCACATATCATCACCGCTCATTCCCCTTACCTTCCATTTCCATTTTATCATGCCTCCCACGGTCCCGCCACCAGTTTCCCTCCTTAAATATATAAAGTCCGTTCAATAAACGCTTGACAGGAAAAAACTCCCATGCTATTATCAACTAAACCTATAGAAACAGTAGGAATGGAATGGAGGATAAATCATGGGAGAAAAACTTAGAAGAGAGAACAGACAGTTCAGGTTTGAGACAACACAGCTTCATGCAGGACAGGAACATCCGGATACGGCTACCGGTTCCAGGGCGGTTCCGATTTACCAGACATCTTCCTATGTGTTTGATGACTGCGACCATGCCCAGGCCCGCTTTAACCTCAGCGATGCAGGCAATATCTACAGCAGGCTGACCAATCCTACCCTGGATGTGTTTGAGGCCAGGATGGCTGCCCTGGAAGGCGGAGTGGCGGCCCTGGCAACCGCCTCGGGCGCAGCGGCCCTGGCCTATACCTTCCAGAACCTGACCCGCTCCGGCGACCATATTGTGGCATCCAGCCATATCTATGGCGGCACCTATAATTATCTGGCACATACATTTCCCGAATACGGGGTGGAAACCACATTTGTGGATCCGGCCGATCTGAAGGCATTGGAGGAGGCTGTCAAAGACAATACAAAAGCCATCTTCATAGAAACCCTTGGCAATCCCAACTCGGACATTGCGGATATAGAATCCATTGCGGACATTGCACACCGCCACCAGATCCCGCTGGTGATTGACAACACCTTCGCAACCCCTTATCTGGTCCGCCCCATTGAGTATGGCGCTGATATCGTGGTCCATTCTGCCACCAAATTCATCGGCGGACATGGAACCACGGTAGGCGGGGTGATTGTGGACGGAGGAAACTTTGACTGGGTTGCTTCCGGGAAATTCCCCGGGCTTACGCAGCCCAATGCAAGCTACCACGGCATCCGCTTTGCGCAGGATGTGGGCGCCGCTGCATTTGTCACCCGCATCAGGGCCATCCTTTTAAGGGACACAGGCGCAACCCTCTCCCCCTTCCACGGATTCATGTTCCTCCAGGGGCTGGAAACCCTGTCCCTCAGGGTTGAACGCCATGTGGAAAATGCACTGGAAGTGGTTGATTACCTGAAAAACCATCCCCTGGTGGAAGCAGTCCATCATCCGGCCGTGAGCCAGGATCCCGGACAGCAGGCGCTGTACCGGAAGTATTTCCCCAATGGAGGCGGCTCCATCTTCACCTTTGAAATCAAGGGCGGCGCTGGGCAGGCCAGGAAATTCATCGACAGCCTGGAGCTGTTTTCCCTGCTGGCCAATGTGGCTGACGTGAAGTCCCTGGTCATCCATCCTGCTTCCACCACACACTCCCAGTTAAATGAGGCCGAGCTTCTGGAACAGGGTATCCGGCCGGGAACCATCCGTCTGTCCATCGGTACCGAACACATTGACGATATCCTGGAGGACCTGGAGGAAGCGTTCAACTCCATCGTATGAATACTGCATGACGTACAACTGAATCCGCCGGACGGGCCGCAAAACCGGAAACAGTTTTGCGGCCCATATGCCGGATTTATCCGTATTTACAAATTAAATCAAAGGATCCTCTACCAATCATCACCGGCACCTTCCCACAACAATGACCTCATACTCACTCAATGCCTTTGTAATCCATCCTGCAAATCCAATGTAGAAATCAAACGCCGTGTCATCAAACCGTATATTACCCATGTCGCGTTCCATCTCCTGAATCAGGCTGTTCCACTGGTCCCTGTCCATCCGGTTATCCTGACAGGCATCAAACCCTGGACGCACATGCTCCAGATAGGGAAGCAGCAGCTTCACATAATCTGTCCGGAACACGGTCAGTGTATCTGCGCACGTATCATACCAGCCTTCCGGCCCGGTATCTGCATTACATGGATAAAATGTCAGTGTGGTGGTTTCGTCCGGCAATGAGAAACATTTTAGTACCATGCTGTATCCCCCTTTTCTTCCATCCCGATGATAATCAGGTCAATGGAAGGCATCTTCTCCTTCTATTATACTCCATCCCTTAACGCCGGACAATAAAAATCCCCTCCTCTACCCTTCTATTTTCCCACATTCTGTGATGGTTCCCATATCCGGGAACTTAAGTGCCCCCTTTTCATCTGTCTCAAGGCATACGCAGCCCTCAAACATGCTTCCGTCCTCTTTCAGGCGGTAAAGTTCATCTTTCCAGATAACCCACTGGTCCTTTGCCATGGCTCCATTTTCCTGAAGGTAATACCATTTTCCATCCGAGCCTGTCTTCCAGTCATTGTGCACCATCATGCCTGCAGCGTCAAACCAATACCAGTAATCCCCATCCTTATACCAGTCATTGGCCACATAGTCCCCGGTATTACCCAGATAGAACCTCCAGCCTCCGTTTTCTTCCACCCAGCCTGATTTCTTAACCGGTTCTGTTATGCCGTAATACAGGGCAATGGTATCGGCCTGGGCGCTGGCCAGACGTTCAAGGTTGGCATCATTTAACAGCCACTTCACAACCTCACCATTGGTATGGAAGGAATTCTCCAGGATCAGCCCCGGCGTCCCCACGGCCGTTGCCCCGCGCAGTACGCCATAGTAATCGCCATTGCTTCCCCTGCGGTGTTCAATGCGCGCAGGCTGGCCTGTTCCGATGACCGTCTCCACACACTGTGCCAGGGCCATCCCGATTCCATCCGCACTCCCGTTAATGGCACAGTATGCCGCAGGGTAATCCACTGCATTGTTAACAGAGTCCCCCACTGCATTGGTATGGTCCGATATAAACAGGTCGCATCCCCTGGAGGCGGCTCCCCTGTCATATAAACCTCTATCCGTGTCCTTGTCTTCCCTGGTAGTGATTACCTCGATTCCATAGGCTTCCAGGTATTTTTTCTGAAGCAGATGCAGCTTCCATACGATTTCCGACTCATAATAACGCTTGTCTGCCGGGCTTTGATTATATCTTCCATAATGGCCTGCGTCTAAACATATCTTCATACTATGATCACATCTCCTTTCTGCTATGGTATATAATACGCGGGAATTCCAGGATTGTCCCAAAGGGGAGGAGGAGTGCATGGGAATGACCGGGATACTGTATCCACAGGTCAGGGCAAAGGACGGACAGAACGCCGGGTTCTCTGTGCCGGGAACACACAAAGCGGAAGGCCGGGACGGAAACCTCTGCTCCGTCCCGGCCTTCACTGCCCGCTTACGCCTGCGGGTAAAAGAACCTGGTCTTCTGTACCGTGCCTATCGGCCTATGCTTTCCAAAGGCCGTGAAGATTACAGTATGCATAAACTGCCTCAACCCCGTCGCCCTGACAGACCATGAATTCTGCCTGGGGCTTCTGGCCCGGCTTCAGTTCCTTTCTCTGGTTGCCCTGTGTGGTGGCAAGGGCAATCCACTGGATATAGTGCTCAGGTGTCATGGGATGCTCTGCCGCCCCAACGGTAACCGTAACCTTCTGTCCGTCCACCGTAACCACCGGAACATGCTTTTCAACGGCTGCATCCGTTGTGTTGGCAACCAGCTCCTGCATCTTTTCACCGCAGCACATGACCGGTACCCCGCTGCTCTTTACGTACGCAATAATATTGCCGCAATGACTGCAAATATAAAATTTCATGTTTCTGCTCCTTCCTTTATGTATTTTATTATATATTCTAAGTCTATCACATTGATTACAATTTACAATGCCATATGTACATATTTATGATAAATGTCATGTTTTTTACTGCTTCATGTCCATTTCCAGGCACTGGAACGGCAGACGGTTTCCCTCATGTCCACCCATTTTGCAGATCTGGCGGTTTGCCTCCAGACAGTGTATGGGCTGGAAGAGCCGGTCTTTACTGATGAGGGCCGGAAGGCTCCACAGATAATCATCCATCCGGTTCAGACTGGCCACTGACCGGCGCCCATGGGTCCTTGTCAGGGTGACTGGCCCGGCCTTGTCCAGATATTCCTGTATCTGAAGCCCGGAATACCCCTCTGCTTCCAACATCATCCTCACGCCTTCCACAAACAGCGCTGTAAAATCCCTCCACCCGGCAGCATCCATGCCGCACAGGACCACGGCTGCACGGTTACTGGCATTGACCGCAACCAGGGTATCTTCTGCCTGCAGACGGATACGGTGGATCTCCCAGCAGTAAAACAGCTTCTGTTCCGTCCCGTATTCCAGGTTCCTTATATTCAAATGCTTCTGTAAAGGTATGGTAATCCCCAGCTTCATGGCCCTATCCTCCTGTTCCTGCGATGAATTTCCCTTATTCACAAACTCCTTACACTCTGTTCATAATTTTGTTACAGAATGATAAAATTCTCCTCATATTTTACCGATATACTAAATATTGTAAAGAGTTAATGCTAATAAAACTTTTTTTCATAATACTCGGCCGGTAAAGATGATTTACCGGCCTCCTCCTTTATCTACGGCTTTTCCGATTCTTTTCCCGGATGCACCAGTGCCCCTTTCCCCCGTATCAGCATATGATAAACAAAAAAGGATTTTTCCTTATGAATTATGAACATCTTACCCCTGTCATGGGGACCATCACCGACATTACCGCTTACAATGATGACTGCTGCAGCCAGTTCGTCACCCTCAGCGTGGACGGACAGCAGATTAATATCATCATGACCCATGATACCTTTGTTGTGGATACCATGCGCCTGTTCCCGGGAATGCGCATCGCTGCTTTCTATGACAGCACCCAGCCTGTTCCCCTCATCTATCCGCCCCAGTACCGCGCTGACCTGATTGCAGTGCTGCGGCCTGAAGAGGATGTGGCCATCGGTTACTTTGATGACAGCCTTACTGCCATTGATAATTCCTTAAGGCTGAACCTGTACCAGTCCACCATTATTTCCACCATGAACGGCCAGGCCTACCTGTGTTCGCCTGCCAACCATTACCTTCTGGTTTATTACACGGCCACCACAAGAAGCATTCCCCCGCAGACAGCCCCTGGACGCATCATCGTGCTGTGCCAGGCCACTTGAGGCATATCCCGATGTTACTTTGCAGGTCCTGATGCCCAGTATATATAGATTATGGAAATGAACAGCGGGATACACCACGTTGAAAATGATGAGGCTTACCAGACACTTCCGGTAAGTCTCACATATAAATGTCGGAAAATGAGTATACGGCTGGCACATTTCCCATGTCACTGTAATAATGCATATAAACTTTTTTTGAAATAGTAAATCTTTGTGCACACTTTTTTTATCACCTATGCTATTATAATTAACGTAAACCCCCCCAATACATTATATAGTTTTTGCTACACCCCATAAGAAACGAAATACCTTCTCCTGAAAAGACCAGTTCCCCGACTGGTCTTTTCACTTTCCAGGATTGGCAAATTCCATCGGATAATTCCGTTGGAAAACTCCATCAGATAATTTTTTAATTTTTTTCAAAAAATACTGGACAAATTAAAAACTCTATGGTATTATAAACAAGCTGTCGCTGATGAGTACAGCAGACAACCTAAGGCCTGATGGTCAAGCGGCTAAGACGACGCCCTCTCACGGCGTAAACCCGGGTTCGATTCCCGGTCAGGTCATAAGAAAAGCAAGCAGATGATGCTTGCTTTTTTCTTATCCAAAACCGTCCGGAAAACGGATCCATAACATCCTTAGGGTTCCTTCATCCGTTCCCTTGTCTCCTTGTCAACCAGCTCCCGAAGCTTTGTCAGCCTGCCGTCCTGCCCGTAATATTCCTTTCCGTAAGAAAGGTTAAAGCCATAGTCAAAATCCGGCGGATTCTCTCCCTGGCTGTGCTGCAGGATGGTTTCCGCCTTGTCCATGGCCTTTACGAACCTGGCTTCCGGCGTCCTTGCCTGGTTATACTCCTCACACAGGCTAATGATTTCCTCTGCGCAGGCCCCTGGAAGGCCGGCAACCGCTTTTGCCACATCCCTCTGTTCCTGGTCATGCTTTTTCCCTGCATCCGGCCGGAGCGCCGCGGAAACATCCCCGCTGTACAGTTCCCCAAGGTCATGGACCAGACACATGAGCATCACCTTTTCCCTGTCAAGTTCAGGAAATTCATGGCAGAGCACCGCCGCGCCAAGGGCCAGGCGCCAGGAGTGCTCTGCCGTGCTCTCCTGGCGTCCTGAAACAGTCCATGCTGTCCTCAGCGTGGATTTAAGCCCTTCCACTTCTTTTATGAAATCCAGATATTCCTTCATGTTTTGCCGTCCCTGTCCTAATAAAGGTTTTTCACCTTAAAATCCTTTTCCAGTTCCCTTCTCTGGTCCTTCTTGGCAATATCCGCCCTCTTGTCATAAAGCTTTTTACCGCGGGCCAGCCCGATCTGGACCTTAACCAGGCTTCCCTTAAAATACACCTGAAGGGGAACCAGGGTATAACCCTTCTGTGCAATCTTGCCGCCCAGCTTCATGATCTCATACTTGTGAAGCAGGAGCCTGCGGGTACGCAGCGGGTCCTTATTGAATATATTGCCCTTCTCATAGGGGCTGATGTGCATGCCGCAGACATACACCTCTCCCTTGTCAATCTTGACAAATGCTTCCTTGACGCTGCATTTGCCCATACGGATGGACTTTACCTCGGTGCCGAAAAGTTCGATTCCGGCCTCGTATTTCTCATCAATGAAATAATCATAGTATGCCTTCTTATTATTGGCTACCAGCTTAATACTTTCCTTCCCCATGCGTCTATTCCCCTTTCTCGTCCGCCGGATGCTTCTCCCAGTCCTTTGCCAGGATAAAGTCAACGGTTCTTAAAAGCCTGTCCGTGGAGGACACGGTCACCCTTATGGGCTGTCCCAGCTTATAGGTCTTTTTCGTCATCTCCCCTATGAGTTCATAGTGCTGTTCATCAAATATATAATAATCGTCATCCAGGTCGCTCATGCGCACCAGGCCCTCCACGGTGTTGGGAAGCTCCACATACAGCCCCCAGTTGGTAACGCCGGATATGGCTCCGTCAAAATCCTGTCCGATGAACCGTGACATGTATTCGCATTTCTTCAGTTTATCCGTCTCCCGCTCCGCTTCATCCGCCCTGCGTTCCAGGGCAGAGGTCTGCACCGCCACTTCCGGCAGGATTTTCTCATAATGTCCTGCCCTCTTATCGCTTAATCCTCCCTTCAGCGTCTCCTTGATGATCCTGTGGATCTGAAGGTCAGGATAGCGCCTGATAGGAGAGGTGAAATGTGTATAGTACCTGGTAGCCAGGCCAAAATGCCCGGAACACTGGGTGGTGTACTTTGCCTGTTTCATGGAACGCAGGGTCAGTCTGGAGAGCAGCGCCTCCTCCGGCGTGCCTTCTATCTTATCCAGCAGCTTCTGAAGCTCCTTGGGGTGGATTTCCCCGTGCTGCATCTTAATGAAGTAGCCGAAATTGTTGATGAATGTCCCCAGCTGTTTCATCTTTTCCGGATCCGGGTTGTCATGGCTCCTGTAAAGGAACGGGATGGACTGCCAGTAATAATCCTCGGCCACGGTTTCATTGGCTAACAGCATGAAGTCCTCGATGATCCTGGTGGCCGCGTTGCGCTCATAGGGTTTAATCTCCAGGGGCTTTCCCTGTCCATCCAGAACAATCTTGCTCTCCGGGAAATCAAAGTCAATGGCTCCCCGCTTCCTGCGGCTCTCCCTGAGTATATCCGCCAGCTCCTTCATGCAGTCAAACATGGGGACGAAATCCTCATATTCCGCCATCACAGCCTCATCCCGGTCCGTCACAATGGCATTGACCGCGGTATAGGTCATGCGCCGGTCCACATGGATCACTGTCTCGGCAATCCGGTGGTCCAGCACGGTCCCCTGGCCATCCACCTCCATGATGCAGCTTAAGGCCAGCCGGTCCGTGCCTGCGTTCAGGGAGCATATGCCGTTGGACAGCTTGTGCGGCAGCATGGGTATGACCCGGTCCACCAGATAGACGCTGGTGCTGCGCTTGAACGCTTCCCGGTCAAGAGGGCTTCCTTCCTTCACATAATGGCTCACATCTGCAATATGGACCCCCAGGATATAATGTCCCTGATTGTCCCTGCATATGGTCACCGCGTCATCCAGATCCTTGGCATCCTCGCCGTCAATGGTCACGGTCTGAAGCCCCCGCAGGTCAAGGCGGCCCGAAAGCTCCCCGCCCCATCCATCGTGGGACGAAAGGTCACTGATGCCATAAGGGCTGCCCGGCTTTGCCGGCTGGCCTGGAACATCTGGCTGGCCCGGAACATCCGGCTGGCCTGGAACATCCGGCTGGCCTGGAACATCCGGCTGGCCCGGAACCGTCACGTCCTCCGGGATATCCTCTATCTCCTCCATCACCTCCTGGGGAAATGTCTCAGGCAGCCCATAGGCCCTGACAATGGACAGGATATCCGTGCCCGGGTCGTTGACATGTCCTATGATTTCCGTGACACGTCCCTCCGGCTTATGTTTCTCACTGCCAAAGTCCGTAATCTTCACAACCACCTTGTGTCCGGTCACTGCTCCCATATCGCAGCCCTGGGGGATGAAGATATCCTTTGCCAGCTTCTGGTTGTCCGGTATGACAAAACCAAAGTTCTTATTCTTCTGGTAATAGCCCACTATCTCCTGGTTGGCATGTTCCAAGACCCGGATGACAGCGCCCTCTGCCCTGCGTCCGCCCGAACCCATGCCGGAACGGCTGCCGGACATCCTGCTGTCATGTTCCACCACAATCTGCACCCGGTCCCCATGAAGGGCTGCCCCTGTCTTATCCTCCGGTATGAACACATCCTGTTCCATCCCCTCCACTGTCACAAACCCAAAGCCCTTGGGATGCCCGGAAAATATACCATTTACGGAAAATGTCTCAGCCTTTCCATATTTCCCTTTCTTGGAAACACCAATCCTGCCTTCCGCCACCAGGGCATTAAGGACCTCCATCAGATCCTCCCTCTGTGATTTGGGAATGTTCAAAAGGATGGCCAGTTCCTTGGCCTTCATGGGCACATAGGCCTTGTCATCCATTAATTCCGTCAATATCTGCTTGCGCTGTTCCAATAATTCTTTTTCCATATACCCTCTTTTCCGCCTAAAGAAATAAAACACCCTTATATGAATACAAGGGTGTTTTGGTCACGTTCACTTCTTTTCTCTTATTATCCCGCAATCTTCAGTAGAATATTCAGGATAATGGTAATAATCATAAATACAATCGCACCGTATCTGGTAAAATGCTCCAGGGCGCCTTCCATGGAACGTCCTCTGTTCTTGCTCCAGTAACTGTCTGTGGAGATACCGCCGATTGCACTTCCAAGTCCGTTGGACTTACCTTCCTGCATCAGGATAACGATTGATATGGCAACACCAAGGATTACATATATGATTGATAATATAACCTGTATAACTGACATCCGCCTGCACCTCTTCATTTTCTTATAGTCAAACACAGATATCTTATCACACTTTGTCCGAAAAAACAACCTGTTTTCCCATTTTTACACAGCTTTTATGCCCTTTCATGCCGTGTCACTGATATATGGAAATAGTGTGTGACAGCCGACCGGCCGTCTTCCCCAAGGCTACATGGCCTGGGATGTGATAAAGGACAGATTCCCCTGGAACCTGACGGTCCCGTATCCGGCAGGTACAATGAAATGGCATCCCTTTTTCACTGCGGTGCCGTCCACCGTGCCTTCGCCTTCCAGGATGCTCACATTGGCAAACCTGTCCCCGAAGTCCTCCTCCCACTCACCTGCCATATCCACCTTGTCAGCGGTATAATAGCAGCAGGTAATCAGGTGGTACTTCTTACCGTTGTCCGTTTCCTTCACAAGCACTGGCTGCTCATCCTCACGCTGCACAAAGGGCGCTTCTATCACGTCAATGCTCTGCTGCACATGCAGCTGCCTTGGCCTGCCCTCAGAAAGCCTGTCATAGTCATAGACCCGGTATGTAATGTCACTGCTCTGCTGTGTCTCCAGGATTAAAGTCCCTCCCTTGATTGCATGGACGCACCCGGGGTTAATCTGGAAGAAATCACCTTTCTTAATGGGTACCTCCCGGATGAACTCCGTCCACCTGCCCTGTTCAATCATGGACCTCAGTTCTTCCTTATCCTTTGCATGGTGGCCGATGACAATGGTCCCGTCCTCATCACAGTCCAGGATATACCAGCATTCCATCTTCCCAAGGGAACCGTTCTCATGTTCCGCCGCATATGCATTGTCCGGGTGGACCTGGATGCTTAAATCATCCCTTGCATCGATGATCTTCACCAGCAGCGGGAATTCCCCGCAGGAATCAGCCACGGTCCCAAACAGTTCCTTATGCTCCCTCCATAACGAACTTAAGGTATGTCCAGCATATGTACCGGATGACACCCTGCAGTCACCGCTTCTGTGTGCGCTGATAGCCCAGCACTCCCCTGTGTGCCCGCTTGGGATATCATAGCCATACACTTCCTTCAGGCGGCTTCCGCCCCAGATTGCTTCCTTAAATACCGGTTCCATCATTAACAGTTCTTTCATTCCCTTATCTCCCATCCTTACTGCATTATTTATATTTCAATATTGCCTTATTTCATCATACATAAAAATGGGGGGTTGTCAAGATTTACCGTTGAAGTAGCTGAAAATAAACAGCATATACCCGGCTGTCCCTGGAAAGGACAGCCGGATGCTGCATATCCGTATTTATTCAGCAGACAGGCTGAGGTTCTCCTCAATGCGGAGCAGCTGGTTGTATTTAGCCACACGGTCTGAGCGGCAGGGCGCCCCTGTCTTAATCTGTCCCGCGTTCACAGCTACCGCGATATCGGCAATGATGGAATCCTCTGTTTCACCGGAGCGGTGGGAAATAATGGTCCCGAATCCGGCCCGCTTTGCCATCTCAATGGCTTCAAAGCTTTCCGTCAGCGTGCCGATCTGGTTGACCTTTACAAGGATTGCATTGCCCGCCTCCAGGTCAATGCCCTTTTTCAGCCGTTTCGTGTTGGTCACGAACAGATCGTCCCCCACCAGCTGGATGCGGTTTCCCAGCTGTTCTGTGAGCATTTTCCAACCATCCCAGTCTTCTTCCTCAAGTCCGTCCTCAATGGAGCAGATGGGGAAACGGTCCACCAGCCCCCTGTAATATTCCACCATCTCCCCGGCGCTGCGCTGCACCTGTCTGCCCGCCATCCGGCTCTCGCCCGGGAACAGGTACAGGCCGGTGGCTTCATCGTAAAGCTCACTGGACGCCGCATCAATGGCAATCTTCATATCTGAACCAGGCTTCAGGCCATTCTTCTCCATGGCCTTAACAAGATACTCCAGTACCTCCTCTGAGTTCTTAAGGTCAGGGGCAAAACCGCCTTCATCGCCCACCCCCGTGCTGTATCCGTCTTCCTTTAAAAGCTTTTTCAGGGTATGGTATACCTCCGCGCACATCCTTAATCCTTCTGAAAAACAGCATGCTCCGTATGGCATGATCATGAATTCCTGAAGGTCCACCGTATTGTCCGCGTGCTTTCCTCCGTTTAGGATGTTCATCATGGGGATGGGAAGCTTTGAGGCGTGAATCCCGCCCAGGTACCGGTATAAAGGCATATGAAGCCCATTGGCCGCTGCCCTGGCCACTGCCATGGACACCCCAAGGATTGCGTTGGCTCCCAGCTTTGCCTTATTCTCAGTCCCGTCCGCCTCTATCAGCAGATGGTCAATATACCTCTGGTCCAGGGCGCTTTCAAAAAGCACTGCCTCGCTGAGCACTGAATTCACATGCTCCACTGCCTTTTTCACACCCTGCCCATTATAGCGCTCCCCGCCGTCCCTTAATTCCACGGCCTCAAACTTACCAGTGGACGCGCCTGACGGAACGGCAGCGCGTCCGCTTGCCCCGCCCGTAAGGCAGACCTCCACCTCCACGGTCGGATTCCCTCTGGAATCCAGTATCTCACGGCCCGTGACCGCCTCTATCTCCAACTCATTCAACATAAAAAATGACCTCCTCATATCAATCTCTCAATGATATAAGGATAGCCATTTTTTAGCATTTTATGTATGAAAATCTTAATTGAGCCGCGCCCCGTCCGCACCTACCATATATCCGTCCGGCGTGACCGTGCCCGCCAGCATGGCCCCGCTGTCATCGCAGTAATAAAACTTATCATTCCACTGGATCCAGCCGGTCTCCATATAGCCTTCCCCGTCAAAAAAGTACCACTTCCCGCGGATAGACTGCCAGCCATCCTTCGTATAGCTTCCGTCCGGATTCACATACCACCATCCCCTGTCATCCCGCATCCACTGTCCGTTCAGCCTGGCAAGGTCTTCCTCCGTCACATCCATATAGGTGGATTCCTGCCAGTCCCCTGCATTGCTGCGGCTGTCAACGGCCCTTACCTTAAAGTAATAGGTTCCGGTCCTGGGGAACCTGCCTGAAAAGTCAAAGCTGTTCTCCTTCACCGTATACACGTTTCCAATCCCGTCATCCGAGGTTGTGGAATTATTGCCATAGCGGCACAGACGCACCTTGTAGTTCTTAGCCAGGCTGTTATGGTCCCAGTGTGCAATGCCGTTGTACTCATCCCAGGTAAGCCCGCTGACATCCAGGTCCTCATCATCCTCGTCCAGCTTTTCCAGGGTAACGGTAAGCACCATCTCAGACTTGTCAGACTTGGTGGAGCTTGTCACATACTTCACCTTGTCCCCGCTGAAGGAAAATGCACTCTTGCCTGACTTTGCAAAGTAATAATCGGAATCAGCAGACAGCCACACCTCCACCTTCGGCTTGTCCCCGCCCACCCAGAAATCCTTTTCATTAACAATATCCACACTCTCAACGGAGCAGTTGCCGCTGCCCAGAGTAACATCCACATCGCCTCCGGACTCTCCTGCCTGGATATCATAAGAAAACGACAGTTCAATGGTGCCGACCTTCTCACGCTCCTCTTTTGCCAGGCTTACCATGGATATGGATGCAGCAACGGCCAGGGACAGCCCCAGCGTGATGACCCATTCCCGCTTTCTTCCCATAAGAAACTCCTCCTTTGAATTATTCTCACTTCATCATATCACAAAACCATGATAATTTGAATCTCATTTCCAGACCTTGGGTCTTATTTTTCCTGGGTCTTATTTTGCCCTGCACCTTATTTTGTCCGGATTCCTGCCATAAGACAGAGGACGGAAATGAATTTAAATACTGCCCCTGTACAGCGCTGGTGCCGCATACACCAAACTTGTTCTATTTTCATATAGTACTAATAAGCCGGCAAGCCCCATGGCCCCGGCCACTAAAACAGTTTGACGCAGGGGGATTACCGCTTGATTACATTAAGTCTATGCATGATTGTGAAAAATGAAGAGGCAGTGCTAGAACGTATCCTGAAACCCATGTCCCTGGCCGCAGACCAGATCATCATCATGGACACCGGCTCCACGGACAGGACCAGGGAGATTGCCAGACGTTATACACAAGAGGTCTATGATTATCCCTGGAAGGATGATTTTGCCGCTGCCAGGAATGCTGCCTGCGAAAAGGCTGTCATGGATTACTGGATGTGGCTGGATGCAGATGATACCGTCAGCCCTGAAACAGTAAGGGAGCTTATAAAACTGAAGGAAGAACTGGATCCATCCACGGATGTGGTAATGATGAAGTATGCCACTGGCTTTGATTCCAAGGGCAGGACAACATTTTCCTACTACAGGGAAAGGCTTTTAAAAAATCATCATGGTTTCACCTGGCGGGGACGTGTCCATGAGGCCGTTACCCCAACGGGGCAGATTATATACACGGATATTGAAATCCGGCATAAAAAGGAGGGAGAAGGGGACAAAGACCGCAACCTCAGGATTTATGAGGCCATGCTTAAGGACGGGGAAGCGCTGGAACCCAGGCATCAGTTCTACTATGCCAGGGAACTCTACTACCATGGGCGCTATGAGGATGCCATCCAGGCGCTGGAGGGCTTTTTGAAAGAGCCGGAAGCATGGATTGAGAATAAGATTGATGCCTGTCTGCATCTGGCCTACTGTCATGAAAAACTGGGCAGGCAAGAAGACGCCATGAAGGCCCTGACTGAAAGTTTTGCCTATGACAAGCCCCGCGGGGAAGCCTGCTGTGAGCTTGGAAAACTAAAAATGGACACCGGGAAACTATCAGAAGCAGTTTACTGGTACGAACAGGCCCTCTCTTTGGATCCGGATGAACAATCCGGGGCCTTTGTCCAGAAAGACTGCTATGGGTACCTTCCTTCCATCCAGCTGTGCGTATGCCATGACAGGCTGGGGGACCATAGACGGGCATACTATTATCACCAGAAATCACAGAAATTCAAGCCGGACAGCGAGGCAGTAAAGCTGAACCAGGCATATTTTGAACGGATATTGAAACAAAAAGTGGAGGCAGTGCCTCCCAAACAGTAAACAAGGAGATGTTGCTATGTATTTTAATTTTCCAAATGGAATGAATCAATATAATGACGGCGATATGGACGGCCGCGGAGAATCCATGAACATGGGCCAGCGCCGGCCAGGCTGCGGAGGCGGGTTTCCCTCTGTTTCCTGTCCTCCCCCGGGGTCAGGGTGCGGATGCTGCGGAAGAGGACCCACCGGGCCAATGGGACCAGCAGGACCGGCAGGACCAATGGGGCCGCGGGGATGCCCCGGAGTACAGGGACCAACCGGTGCAACAGGCGCCATGGGGCCACAGGGATATGTAGGACCTACCGGAGCCACCGGAGCCAGGGGACCACAGGGATATACGGGTGCGACAGGGCCAGCAGGTCCTCAAGGACTTCAAGGTATCCAGGGCCCCGCCGGACCACGCGGTGCTACGGGAGCCACTGGACTTCAGGGACTTCAAGGTATCCAGGGACCAACCGGTGTGACCGGTATACAGGGAATCCAAGGACCACAGGGTATCCAGGGGCCTGCCGGAGCCAGAGGAGCGACTGGTGCTACGGGAGCAACCGGTGTACAAGGTCTTCGCGGCCCCACCGGAATTACTGGCGCCACCGGTACAACTGGCGCCAGCCCTGTCATCACTGTAGCAGGAACCGTCACAGGCAATCCCGGCTCACAGGCGGCTGTGGATGAAACCTTTACCCCCAACGGGGCACAGCTCCTGTTCACCATACCGGCAGGAGCTACCGGCCCCCAGGGGCCTACCGGCCCTACCGGCCCTGCAGGAACACAAGGCCCCACCGGAGTCGCAGAAACCATCACAATTCGCAATACTGCCACAAGTACGCCTGGATCAGCTGCCGCAGTCGTGGATGTGACCGGAAGCCCTGACCATGTACTGGATTTTACCATTCCCGCTGGGCCTACCGGCGCTACGGGCGCGGCTGGCGTTACCGGGCCAACTGGGCCTGCTGGGGCCGATGGTGTGACCGGACCCACTGATACATTCATTTTAGGAAAACCATAAACATTCATTTAGAGTATCATGAATTGTATTCACTATCATAAATTATATAAAGATAGTTTGTAGGTGAATATATGACCTTGCGTGATTTAGAAGGACTTAAAAACGTTGATTTAAACAAAGTTGATAGAAATATGGTTACTGACATCGATGACATTATTATTAATCAGAATAAGCCAAAAGAGGAACGATTCAAAGAGTATTTTGAAATGACTAGGAATCCTTATCTTGTCAAATGTGGTGATACTCTTATAAAAATGTCTTTTGCTGATACCGACGTTTTGTTAGAAGAATGTATTAAACGATATTTAATTGAATGCTTAAACGACAGGCTATAATGGGGCAAAATTATGGCTAGAATCAGAAAAGCAACAAAACAAGAAGGAACAAGAAAAAAATGGCTCTTTGGAAAATACAACAGATTGTCAAAGGAGGATTTAAAAAAAGGGTTAAGTCGTTCAATTATTAGTCAAAATATGATGCTTGACAATTATATTGATAACCTTATTGACCAAGGAGAAGACATAGTCGTTGTTGATGAATATATAGATGATGGCACAAGTGGAATGTATGATACTAACCGTGAAGAATTTCAACGGATGATAAATGACATTGAAAACGGAAGAATTAACGCAATCATCGTTTGTGATTTATCACGTATGTTCCGTAACGATGGTGACCAAAAATATTATTTAGAGTACTATTTTAGAGAGAAAAAAATAAGAATAATCAGTTGTAGTTTACCATGTTTAGACACATATAGGGAACCTGACAGGGTATTTTCGATGGACGTAAAATTCCAAGGAATGAGCAATGCAAATATGCCTATCGAAAATTCTCTAAAAATCAAGCAGAAACTAAAAATCAGAAGGGAAGGCGGTTTATATGTAGGTTCCCAACCGCCATATGGTTTCAAAAAGGATTTAGAAGACAAAAATAAATTATTAATAGATGAAGAAGCGGCGGAAGTTGTGAAAGATATTTATAATTGGTTTGTATACGAAAACTTGAGCATGAATAAAATAGTGCGTAAACTAAATGAGTTAGGAATTGATAATCCAACCGCATACAAACAAAAGCATGGGTATAATTATACGAATTCAAGTGGTACTAACTCCGGCTTATGGTGTGCGGGAACTATTAAATATATACTCACAAAGCAATACTACATTGGCAACATGGACCAACATAGTAGTAAAACTGTCTTTACCTCTGATAAAAAGAAAATCGTACAAATAGATGATGATGAAAAAGAAGAGATTGTGGAATATACACATGAGGCAATTATTGATAAAGAAGTATATTTACTGGCGGAAAAACTTCTCACACGTGATAGAAGAACATCCCCTACTCAAACACATTTTTACCTTTTTAGTGGTTTTTTAGAATGTGGGGATTGTCACAAATCGATGGTATCAAAGCATTCAAAAAACATTAATTATTACTATTGTAGTACTTATGTAAGAAAATCTAAAACCGCTTGCACAAAACATACTTTCCGAGAAGATACTTTACATATAGCAGTATTAAAGGCAATTCAACTACAGGTTGCGTTAGCAGTTGATATGAAAGAACAAGTCGATAACATAAATAAAATGGAAAAAGTTAATAATACCTCAATAAGAATTGAAAAACTCTTAAAGGATAATCAGACAGCATTATTAAAGCAAGAAAATATACAAGATAATTTATACATTGATTGGAAAAATGGAGATATATCTAAAGAACAACACAGTCGTTTGAGAAGTAAAACAGAGGATAAAATAATAAGTATTAAACAATCAATAAAAAGACTATTAAATGAAAAAAATACTTTAGAGTCAAATATGAGAGATAGCATTAAATATCTTGAAACATTTTGCAAATATAAAAACATTAAGGAATTGAATAGCAAAATATTAGTTGAGTTAGTCAACAAAATTTATATATATGAAAATAATGTTATTGAGGTAAACTTCAATTATCATGATGAATTTAAACTAACAATGGAATTTATAGAAAACAATCAATAGCTAAATTATTAAAGAAGTAGGATTTTATCTTCCTACTTCTTTTAATTTATATCATCAAATAACTGTCTAATATCAACTTCAAGTGCATTACACAATAAAGCTAACGTTTCCATTGATGGGGTTTTATCAACTTTTAGGCTTTCCAAATCTCGAATATAGCCATGAGTTAAATTACACCTATCCGCTAATTCCTGTTGTGTTATCCCAATTTTCTCCCGGTACTTCTTAACATTTACCCGTACAATTGTAGATAAAATGTGTTTTGTATAAACCATTTCCCCTCACCATGACTTTACCTTCGATGTATTTATGTAATTATTACAAAAAAAGAAATAAAAGTATGTCGCCTGTGCGAAGTATGTGATAAAATTATGAAATAAAACATACGGAGGGGGTATAATATGTGTTCATTAGTAGAACTCATTAATTACATTTTAAATTATGATTACAGGAACGATGAAATTGAACTAGCGTATTTTAACGATGAAAGATTTCGTAATGTATTTCTGCATTGTGAGTTGCTTTATAACAATAAACATTACCTAATCTTCATAAAAAGAAGAATCACGCAACAAATCGTTTTTTATGTAACGAATCTGATTACAGACAAATCATATACCTTCTATACCATATCAAAAAAAGGGTATGATAAAATTATATCTCTAATAAAAGACAACCTTATTTGATTCTATCCAAAATAAATGCAAAGTAAACAAAGGGTATTTTAAAAGCCCCAGTTTAGGGGCTTTCCTCTTGACCATAGATGTCGGTAAAGTCAAACTCAATAGTAGTACTTTTTTCTATCTTATCCTTATTTGCCACATTTTGTATTTGTTCTGGTAGTATATCTTCTGGTAATTCGTCAGCTATGGTATTATCTGTACCCTTTATAGATTCGATAGGATAATCTTTATCAGTATAGTAATAACTCTGAAATATCTGGGTTGTTGTATCTTTTATTATGAATCGACCTTTTATATCCGGTAGTCCGCACGCTTCTTCGCAACCTACGATTCGTGCCGGCTCTTTGTCTACGAAACGGCCACAGATACGGCCACCGACATTATTTTTTATCTGTCCATTAACAACCGTACTATCGGGACGTTGTATCCCCATTATCAAATGTATCCCCGCACTTCGGCTTAATCTGGTTAATGTTTCAATACTATCATATAAACGATTAGAAATTTCTTTATCTCTTGTTTTCAGAAGTTCTGCCAGTTCATCAATGAAAATAAGTACCTGCTGTAATTTATAATCCGTTTTTCTATTATAATCATCCAAATTATCAACTTTGTTTTCTCGGAATAAATCTAAACGTTTCCTTGTTTCCTCAACCATACTTTCCAGTATGTTAGTAGCTGAAGCATATTCATAATAAATACTAACAAAATTACTAAAACCAGAAAAAGACACCCCTCTTTTAAAATCAATCAAGATTACTTTATAATCTTTTTTTATGCCTTGATATATTAAGCACTTCATTAAATTGGATTTTCCACATCCTGTCGTACCACAGATGAAATAATGCGGTGTTTTCTGTAAGTTGATTCTTGCCTTTAACCAATAGCCCTCCCCCAAGATAAAGTCATTTTCAAATTCAAGGTATTTATCATCCCATTCTAACATAGAAGGTAAGTTTTCTTCCTTTACTAAAATACAAATATCTCTAATGGATGGTTCGTTATCCCTTATTTCTATTATCTTCTTTCCTAAATACATTTCTAAAGCTGATTTTTTTGATTGCCAAACATTTAAAGGCGTTAAAGTCTTGAAATAATATTTTGTCGCATAGGTACTAGGAATACAAAATGAGTACATAGTGTAGCTGTCGCTTATCTCTTTAATACCAACTTTTTCCAGACCCTTATTAAAATATCTTACCAAATGTCTATATGGATATTCCTTTATTTCAACCCAAATTCCACCGCCAATACTGATTAGCAAGAATGGTATGACTGCATAAAGGTAATTGAAAGATAATATGTATAATGCAATTACCAAACAAAAAAGCATAAAATAAGTAGCTGCTAACATCTCACAGTATTGGCTGGCTATAAAAATTCCGTTCCATACCAATTTAATAAATGACTTAACTAACCTTACAATGCCATAACCGAAAATATAGCCGATTTTATATGATGCGGTTTCTTTTTCCATATTCCCCCCTCATTTCACAATTGTTTCATATAAGTGTTTTATAGTCGCATAGGTAGTGTAATTTATAACAACCTTCCGTATCGTTTTATTTTTTTCTATATCCTTGCATGGCAAGGTATAGTTATTTTTATCATGAAGAATGAAATTCAAGTTTTTATAGATTCGTGTCTTATCTCTGAATTTCATATAATTATACTTTTCCAACAAACTCCGAAATAGTTCCCTATCAATGATAATTCTATCATTCGTAATATCTTCGCTTTCCATTAATGAATCTACGATGGATATATATTCCTTTATAACCAATTCCAATAACGTCATATTATACCCCCTTTATTTTACTTTTAAGATAACGATTAGTATTTTTTATACTGGCATGGCGCAATTTACTTTTTACTCTCGCTTTTGATTTAGTCTTTTTGTATTCTAATTTGGCGCATATCCGCCTTAAATCGTGACAATGAAAGCCCAGCTCCTCGGCTTGTTGTTGCAAATAATTAACCGAATAAAAAAGCCTGTCATTTGATTCAAGCTTATTTATATAATCCATTAATTCATCAAATATCTTTATATCGTCCTGTTTTAAAATTTTAACCGTTTCTTTCTTGCCACCTTTACCAATAAAAGAAATCCTCAAATTGTCTGAATTAATAATACAGTCGTTCTTTTTAACCTGTGATAGTTCAAATACCCTTAATCCAGTTGACAACATTGTCTGATAGCCTAATTTTAGCTTTTTATTTCGTATATGCGTAATTTTATTCTTAATGCTTTCGTAGTCAATAACTGTTTGTTTTCTGTATTTCTTCTTTGTGTTTTCCTCATATGATTTTATGAGCATTGATTGTTCCTCGCTCAATGGGATATTTTTAAATTGTAGAAAATAGAGAAGTGCATTTTTATATTGCGAAAATTCATTCTTATATTTAATTCTCTGTAAACTTTGTAGAACTGGCTGAATATCAAAACCGTTTTCTATATCGAGTATGCTTTGGTCTTTCAATAACCATTCTAGTCGATTGCCATATGTTTGCACAGTCGCCTTGGAAAGCGACTGTGCTAAATACTTCTTGTACTCCCCCAGTACATCATATATCATGTTCACACCCCGTTACTTTTTACGTGTGACATAATATAATATATTATATTATGTCATTATCTTATAATTGGTTGCAAGGCAGTAAAACAACGTATTTACGGCATTTTAGCGATGTAACTTGGATGTAATCGCCACCTGTTTATTTTATGCGTAAGTTACACTTTGGTTACAACTATTGATATTCACAGAAATTTAAAATAGAACAAAAAAAGTATTTTACTTTTTTAGCAAAATACTTTACTTTTTATACTCTAACAAATCACAAACATTACAATCTAATGAGTAGCATAATCTAGCTAGTACATCTAAATCAACACGAGTTATTGGCTTATTCTCTTTATATGCCCGTATAGTGTTATAACTCAATTCTGTGACTTGCGACAATCTATAAATATTAATATCCTTCTTTTTCATTTGTTCGTCTAACTTAATATTTATTTTTCCATAATCTCTTAATTCTTTTACGTTATTAACTTCTTTCATATTCGTTCACCTTCTTTATTTTATCAAGTGTAATGTATTCATAATAGTCTTATTAGAATTCATTATTTATAATGAACTACACAATCCGTTTTATTCCTCATTTTGTATATTTTAGTAAATCACAAATATCACAATTTAATGAATAACATAATCTAGCTAATACGTCCAAATCAACGCGGGTTATTGGTTTATTCTCTTTATATGCTCGTATGGTATTATAACTTAATTCTGTAACTTTTGATAATCTATAAATAGTGATATTTTTATTTTTCATTTGTTTGTCTAACATTATGCTTATTTTTCCATAATTTCTCAATTCATTTACACTATTAACTTCTTTCATATTCATTCACCACGTTAATTTTAACAGAATATTATAAATATTTTTAGATTATTCAGAATTAATTATTTACAATGAAATAATTATGTGATAATATTGTTTTGGGAGCTATAATATTGCTTACACTTAATAATTTTATAAAAAATAGCACAATATCTCTTTCTATAGATTAAATCTATAGCTCCCTATATTAAATTATAAATGATATAAAAGGTGGAAAAAATGAAGTCAGACCAAAAGAATAAAGGCATTTTAATCAATCTTAAAGTTGTCCTAGATAAAAAGAATATGACTAAAAAAGAGTTAGCAAAAAAAATGAATACAAGTATTGGTGTAGTTAATCGCTATTATTATAATAAAATTATTATGCCAAATTCTAATATGATTTGTAGAATGTGTCGAGTATTGAACTGTAATATATCCGATTTACTAACCTTCAAAGAAAGCAACATTGAATATGAAAATAATAAGACATCGTATTGATGCCTTTTATTATTTAGAGAATAACTAAAGCTAATAATCAATTATGATTATTTAATTAATCTTTAAATCATGTTATACTGTACTTAAATTTATAAAAAGAAAAAGAAAGGATATAGCCGTCATAAAAAGTTTTCCATAAATGTATGTACCAACTGGCCCTGCCGGCACTGATGGTGTGACTGGTCCTACTGGCCCTACTGGTGCTGATGGTGTGACTGGCCCTACTGGCCCTGCTGGCGCTAATGGTGTGACTGGTCCTACTGGCCCTACTGGCGCCGACGGTGTCACCGGACCCACTGGCCCCACCGGGGTAGGTGTCATATCACTTGCTCTTACCGTAGATGCAGGAACCGGTACAATCACAGGCGGAATCGTCACGTTAGACAACGGGACTAACGTTCCTATTACCGTAACAACAGCATAAACAGTCCCCTTAAAACCACTGTAACCGCCAAAATCCATGGGATGTCTTGTAATATAAGCAGGAATCAAAGTCATTTCCGCCCAAGGAACCGCTGTATGTGTTTGTAAAGCTTTCTCTTTAGCGATAATACCACTCCATGCCCATCCAATGGAAGGATAAGTTACAGAATAAGGCAATATGACATGCGGCCCAATAATGCCGCAGTCCAGCCGCAGTTTATAAAAACCCCTGTTCCAGCTTCGTGCCAGAACAGGGGTTTTTAATTTCTTACACGCGAAATCAATAAAAAATCACAAGCCTTTTAGCAGGATTCAGATTGATTTTATAACTAACCAGCCACTTACAGAGCGAACTTTGACAGGCTGTCCACGCTGGATTCATCCACAATAACCAATATAAAACCGTATCCAGGAAAAACATATCCTATCCCAAAACCGCCGCTTTACACATTTTAAATATATAAAGCCAGTTGTCAATATGGAGGGGTTATAATACATCCATCTGATAAAACCCCATCTTTGAGTCAGCCGCTTTAGGTCATAAAGGCCTGGCGGGCTTTATTGAACGCTGGACACATGTACTATTATAGGGACTTTATCCCATCTGTGACAGGAGGAGGATTACCATGGCGGAACAGGAGGACATGTTCGTTCACAGAGTATGCCAGTCCGTGCCGTGTCCAGTCCTGTAGATTGCCCGCTCCACCATGCAGGCATTATTGCCCCTCGTTCTACGGATGTGACCTCTGCTGCTGTCCATGCAGGCCACAGCAAAATCCCTGCTACAGATAAGTGACATGCCTGATTCTGTATCTCCATTCCCCCTCAGGACAACGTGGACTGAAAAGGGCCGCAGACAGGTATCCGAACCCAGTCTGCGGCCCCTTATATCATCCTGACCCGGCCCTCTGCATTCTCTAACGGACCGTAAAATAATTGTGGTACATCTGGAAAAAGTTATCCGTGGTACATCCTTCCCCTTTGGAGAAATCCACGATTTCATCCAGATTATCCTTAAGTTTTACGGTGTGTTCCTTCACAAACGGTTCATAGATGGCCAGGAATGCCCTGGTCTTTTTCTCCTGGGCCAGCATGCTCTTTCTCGCCGCGGTGGCTTCCTCATCATAAGCATTGGTACATTTAAGGATGTAATATTTCCCATCCAGTTCCAGGATATCGCTGATTTCATTCTGCTCCAGGGAAAATGCAACCTCCTCCCTGGTATCCATTTGGCTGCTCCATTCCAGGGTATGGTTAATCTGCACATCCCTGGAACTCCTGGATGCAATATTGGCAAAGTCGGCATTGGCCTGCTGTACCTGGGACAGTATATCTTCAGCCCGTTCCCTGGAGTCCAGCACAATCTGCTGTACCTGGATTACTTTTGCCTCTGCATCGCTCACCTCCAGATTCTCATCCTTTGTAAGTTCTGCCACCAGCTTATCCGCCCTGTAATATTCACAGTACAGGTCATAGACCTCATGCTCAGTCACATCCATATAATCCCGGTCCTGCTCCGACAGCCCACGGTAATATTCTTTTGCCAGTGACTTCAGACTGTCCTTTTCCTGCCCGGTCAGTTCTATCTCCTGTTCATCCGCCATAAGATTGGTGGTCCCCAGTTCAATGAGGAACTGCTCAATCTGGCCCAGCAGCTTTTCCTCAAATGTGGCGCCGCTGTCATCCGCCTTTACAGACCACAGCTGGCTGGTATATATGTTCTGATACCGGTTGCGTTCCGTGGCTGCGACCACCATGATCTGTCCCTTTGTGTAATCCTTTTCAACTGTCCTCACACCTTCAGATGATACCGTCTTTTTGGAACAGCCGGTAACCGACAGCCCAAATACCAGGCACATGGCCAGCCCCATATAAACAGCCCGCTTTTTCATCCCCCGTACTCTTATTATTTTACTTATGTCCAATACGGAACTCCTTTCAAAGCAGGTGTTTCAGGATTTTAAGCACACCGTCATTCTCATTACTGTCTGCCTGGAACCTGGCCGCCTTCCTCACCTCATCCCTTGCATTGGCCACCGCGAAACTATAGTAAGCCTGTTCCAGCATTTCCAGGTCATTTAACTGGTCCCCGAATGCCATGGTCTCTTCAGGCTTTATGTCCAGGCTTTCCTGAATCGTGCGGATTGCCCTGCCTTTATTCACACCTTTGGCCATACAGTCCATCCACATATCACCTGCACAGGACATCTTCAGTTCGTCCTTAAACTCCTCATAAATGTCCCTGCTGGCAGCCTCAATGCCTTCCGGCTTATAAATCGATACCTTCACACACGGCTCATCCAATTCAAGGAGGTCATTTACCCGTGTCAGATTGAACTTATAACTCTCTATGAGCCAGTTCATCAGTTCCTCATTGGAGGATTCCAGATAATCCCCATTGGCTCCTGCATAAACAATCTCCAGGTCCGGATATTGGCGGACCTTTCTTATCATGCGGTGGACCAGTTCCTTCTCTATCGAATACACATAAAGGCTCCTGCCGCAGCAGCCCACATATGCCCCATTGTTGGCGACATAGAATATCTTCCTCTTAACCGGTTCAAATGCATGTTCCACGCTGGCCCAGGGCCTTCCGCTGGCAATGGCAAACTGAATCCCTTTTTCGCGCAGCTTTAAAATGGTCTCAAATACTTCCGGATTAATCTTTGACGAACCGTCCGGCACAAGGGTCCCATCCACATCCGATACAATCAGCTTAATCATCTTCCCTGTCCTCCAAAAGTACTTTTATCTCCTGGTTCAGCCGCCCCAGAGGCAGGCCCACCACATTGGCATAATCCCCGTCAATCCCCTTTATATAGGCTGCAAACCGGCCCTGTATCCCGTATGCGCCGGCCTTATCAAGAGGTTCGCCGCATCCTGCGTAGTCACTCATTTCCTCAGGCGTCATGGGATATACATGTACATCGGTCTTCTCAGCAAAGGTAACTCCATGGGTCCTTCCCTCTCCCAGGCAGAGAAGCACGGTCACCCCGGTATATACCTGATGGGTTCTGCCCTGAATTTTCCCAATCATCTCATATGCCCTCATAGGTGTTCCCGGCTTTCCAAGGATCTCACTTCCCACAGCCACCACCGTATCTGCCCCGATTACCATGGTACCTGCCCCGCATCCGGCTGCTATGTCCTCCGCCTTCTGCCTGGACAGTTCCATGACCACCTGCTCCGGCCTTCTTTCGCCGGTCTCTTCCTCCAACTGACTGGGCCTGATTTCCGGTTCAATGCCAATCTGGCCCAGAAGTTCCTTTCTCCTGGGAGAGGCGGACGCCAGCACAACATGGTATCCGCCCCATTGTTCACCTCTATTCATGTCTTACTCCTATCATAATCTTCAGCCGCGCACAGCCTGAAGGATGTGCGGCCAGCATACCTGCCATACCACAGCGGTACGCCATGTCAATAAACCTTCAGCCGTCCTATAACCGGCTCCTCTTCCTCCATACCGCCCATGCGCAGCCTCAGGCAGTGTATGAAATCCACCAGGTAGAATACCGTCAGCCCCACTGCCAGCATATTGCCAACATTGCCGGGGATGCGGATTACCAGGGTACGGACCCTGCTGTCCAGCACGTAGAAGAAAAACAGGCCCAAAAGCCCCCAGGCCAGGCTGCTCTCCAGGCATACCATTCCTCTATAATTAAATGCCTTGTGGCTGTAATCCCACCAAAATGCGCCAAACAGGCGCACCATGATATTGGCAGTCACCAGTTCCAGGGTGGTGGCCATTGCCATGGATGCAGTATAAAGCTCAATCGGCCTTCCTGAAACCGGGCTTAGAAGCATACATGCCCCCAATGCCCCAAATCCATATATGATGCAAAAGGGGCCATGGCCAAAGCCACGGTCCACCACCGGCCGCTTATATTCAACACTGAGAACGACACATTCCAGTAAATATCCAAGGAAACTATACATAAAAAACCAGTTGATGAAGCTATAAATATCCATTCTATCTTCTGTCCTTCCTGTCTAATGTGACGCTATCCCCCAACACACTAAAAGTAAGGATTCATTCCCAGGGCCAGCAGGATTCCAAGAATCGCACCAGCCATGACCTGAAGCGGCGTATGTCCCACATATTCCTTAAGCTTCTCCTGAAGCACCTCCGCGTTCAGCTTCAGTTTCAGCGGATTCTCACTAAGGATGGAATTGAGAAGCTTGGCCTGCTTACCGGTCTCGCGTCTCACCCCGATGGCGTCATACATAACAACCATGGACACCACGAATGACACCGCAAATTCAAAGGAGCCAACCCCGTATTTAAGCATGGCGGCCGTGGTCATGCCGCAAACAGTGGCTGAGTGGGAACTGGGCATGCCGCCTGAACCCACCAAACGCTCCGCATTAAAGCTTTTATTGAGAGCAAAGTCAATCAGTGTCTTAAGGAACTGGGCAACCACCCATCCCATGACCGCACTGACAAGAACCTGATTGCCAAGCATTTCTGTCCAAACATTCATATTGTTTTTCTCTTTCCCCTTTCGCTAACGTCTGGCCGGCTGTGCAAAAAAGCACATCATCAGCCAGCGCTTAAACCGGGCCGTTGTTTCCAATGTACTGCATAGCTTATCCGCACAGGTCACGGCATATCCAGCCTTGGTCACAGGCGGTATGGGCGTCAGGGGCCACATATGGCGGAGGATGATAACCTCCTCTTCCCCTGTCAGTTCAAAATACTTCCCTGCGTTGCGGAGCGCTTCCTTGGGATGGGTAAACCCATGAAAATGCTTCCCTGTTTCCCTGGCATGTGTATGCCAGTCGTATAAAAACAAATCATGGAGAAGCCCTGCTCTCGCAGCGCTTCTCCAATTTCCTCCAAACCTTTTACATAACTTATATCCTAAATATGAAACCTGTATACAGTGGGCTTTACATGTGGTAGTCCCGTGCTGTATATACTGATCCATAGACTGGAATACAGGATGCTCTAAAATGTCCCTGACACAATCCATATATTCCTGATTCCCCGTGTAGTCATATAATCCGGACGGCTCCATGGGCATCACACCTTTCTTCTTTTATCAGATTCATTATCTGACATTTCAGGTCCGCTGTCAATATCCAATCAGCCAATCATAAAGTTCCTGATACTTGGCGGCAGAGGTTGACCAGGAATAATCCTTTGCCATGGCCCTGTCTATGATCTTGTTCCATTCACGGCGCTTATTGTAGTAAATATACATTGCATACCGCACGCTGCCCAACATCTCATGGGCATTGTAGTTGGCAAATGAAAATCCGGTGCCGGCACCCTCATATTCATTATATGGTTCAACCGTATCCTTTAATCCGCCTGTCTCCCTTACAATGGGAACCGTTCCATAACGGAGGGACATGAGCTGGCTCAAACCGCACGGCTCAAACAGGGACGGCATAAGGAATGCATCACACGCCGCGTAAATCTTATGTGACATTGGCTCAGAATAATAAATCTGAGCGGACACCTTATCATGGTACTTCCAGTCATAATGACGGAACATGTTCTCATATCTCTCGTCGCCGGTTCCCAGGACTACCAGCTGCATGTTATCATTACACAGTTCATCCATGACGCCCTGAATCAGATCCAGGCCCTTCTGGTCCGTGAGACGTGAGACAATTCCCACCATGAACTTCTTCTCATCCACAGGCAGTCCCAGTTCCTCCTGGAGCGCCTTCTTATTCTTTGCTTTTTCCTTGCGGAAATTCCTGGCATTGTACTTCTGGACAATATATGGGTCTGTCTCAGGATTGAATTCATCGTAGTCAATACCATTGACAATACCTCTCAGGCTGTTTGCCCGGGATCTCATAAGTCCATCCAGGCCTTCGCCATAGAACGGCATCTTAATCTCTTCCGCATAGGTATCGCTTACCGTGGTAATGGCATCTGCAAATACAATTCCGCCCTTTAACAGATTACCGTCCTTATAAGCTTCCAGCTTATCCGGAGTAAAGTAATAGCTGGGCAGTTCTGTAAAGCGCTGGATTGTCTTAACGTCCCATACGCCCTGGAACTTAAGGTTATGGATAGTGATGACAGACTTCATATCACGGAAGAAATCACCCTCATGGAACTTATCCTTAAGAAGCACGGGTATCAGTCCTGTCTGCCAGTCATGGCAGTGTACCACATCAGGCTGGAATCCGATAACAGGCAGTGCGGACAAGGCCGCCCTGCAGAAGAAACAGAACTTCTCCAGATCCCAGTACCAGTCTCCATATGGCTTGGGACCGTTAAAATAGCTTTCATTATCAATGAAATAAAAAGTAATGCCTTCATGTACATACTTGAGGATGCCTACGTAGCGGCTCTGTCCCAGGAAGTCCATATAAAAATGGTCCACATATTCCATCTTGGAACGCCACTGTTCCTTGATGCACAGGTACTTCGGTATCATGACCCTTACATCGAAATACTCCTTGTCAAAGCATTTGGGCAGAGAGCCAACCACGTCTGCCAGTCCTCCTGTTTTGATAAACGGCACTGCTTCTGAAGCTGCAAATAATATTTTCTTCATCCAAACCTCCCTCTCCTGACGAACAGGTTCCTTATGCCTTTCCATATAGTATACCGTATTTTACCGAAATTAGGAAGTTTTTTCTGACGAAATTGTTTTAAATTTTTTTGTATTCTAACAATATTTTATCTGAAATCAGCGCAATAAACTCGGAGTTGGTAGGTTTACCTTTGCCTGTGCTGATTGTATACCCGAACACCTCGTCAATGGTCTCCATTTTCCCTCTTCCCCATGCAACCTCAATCGCATGACGGATGGCTCTTTCCACACGGCTTGCAGTTGTCTGGTTCCGTTTGGCGATGGCGGGATAGAGGATTTTTGTGACGGAACTCATCATCTCCTGGTCCTCCACGGACATTGCGATTGCATCCCTTAAGTACTGGTAACCCTTGATATGGGCTGGTATCCCAAGTTCATGAAGCATTTTCGTAATATCCGTCTCCAGATGTTCCTTCATGTACTCTTCCCTGGTGATGTGTGACTCCTCTCCAGGTTCAAATGGAGCAGATACCACCTTCCCAGTCATCTGTTTCTCAGGCAGTTTTCCAATATGACGAATTTTATTCACCAGGATTTCTTTGTCAAAAGGCTTCATCAAATAGTAGTTGGCGCCTGCTTTAAACGCATCTTCTGTCATCTGTTCCCCGCCTACTGCACTTAAAATGATAAACGCAGGGTTTTTCATAAATGTATGTTCGCTCTTGACCTTTTCCACAACAGATATACCGTCAATTTTCGGCATAACTAAATCCAACAGCACAATATCCGGCGTTGTATCTACAATCATATCAATGGCATCTGCGCCATTGTCAGCCTTTCCAATCACGGATAATCCATCTTCAGCGTTAATCAGCTCATCCAGAGTATTCAGAATCAGCGGATTGTCATCAACAATCGCAACATTCAGCTTTTCCACTTCCTTTTACCTCCTAAAATTGTTTGCCTATGCTAAACTGCCTGCTAAAATATGTGTTAGTTGATTTTCGACCTTATGGTTTACAAAAATCCATATCATTCGTCCTGAGCTCCTGGCGAATCTTATTATATATGCTCCCCATAGCATATATCAACGATTCGTGGTCGCAATTTTAGACACGTGTCGAATTATCATTGTATCATTGAGGGTGACATTTTGCAATATATTGTTTTATCTATTAACAAATTTGTAATTAATATCCAGTACATTTTTGGAAATATTACACAATTCGACACATTTTTTATCATTTCCCTCTTTTTTCGACCATTATGTCCATATTTCTACAGGCAATATATAGAACGCACAGTCCCTTCATTTCTCCCTGTCTTTTGATTCAGAAAATTTTAAAATCCTGTCGGAACAGGATACCTGTAAACCGCAGATTCTTTGTGGAATGCGTATAGAATAGCCCCCCTGCCGCCGTCTATATGAGACACCGTTCCCCGGCAGATACCATACCGTTCCTGGATGTCCTTGGTATATTATCAAAATAATCCCGGGCTTTGCAGCATTAAATTGTTATTTAATCCACTGGATTGCAGGTAAAAAGAAGGAAAAGCCATTTCATGTGCCATAAAATAGAGTTATATGGCCGTGATTAAACAAGCTGGTTATATGACACAGAATTATGTCTGTCTCCTGTTTTGGTATCTATAACAATAATTCATACAATCCAGCAGCTGGCGCCTTTTCTCTTTCAGGAACATCTAATTCCGTTACTCAACAGGAATACGGTTTACTGTGCATTATCCGACATCAGGTGCATCCAGTCCTGGTTCTCATAACAGATAACAGATGAAAAAGACGGCCCGCTCATAAGAACCGGCCGTCCATTGACATGTCTGCATCAGACAGACATTATCTCGTCATCTGTGTTTTTTCTTTTCATTCTCATAGATTTCCAGAAACTCCACTGGATTTTTAGTAAAGATTTTTTCCAATTCATAAGACAGGGAAAATGGATCATACTCACTAAAAACATTGGGTATGTACTGATAAAGCTTATCCGCTATGCCCTGGACATGCTCTATATCAGTCCCGGTCAGGCTGTAAATTTTATTTTCAGTGAAAATGAGAAGCTTCACAATAAACGGGCCTCCCTTAATCCCAACTTGGGCGCATATCCAATATACCTTATGGCGTGGGATAGCCGTTACCTTTGAAGTACCTTTGGGGCCGCCCTTTACCCCGCATAGAAGCAAATAAGAAGGCATCAAAACAATCTTCTCTCCAGATGCCTTCGCAGGATCTGAAAATTTATCTATGTATTCCTCTACCAGGATTTTACCCTCAAGCGCTTCCCCGTCAATAATCCTTCCAGCCGCTTCCTGTGTATTATCCTTATAAGGGAGAAATAAATTATCGCCGTTCCTGGCGGTCCGTCCCGTTGCAATCAATTTAATCACTGTGCAAACCAGCACAAGACCTATTATGATGATTAAGTAAAAAGATATACTGCCATAGGAAATATTGTTGAAATTGATGGAATCCTTTCCAAGAAAATAAATGACTGCGAGGGCACAGGCAAACACAATCAATAATTTGTAAAACATTTTCCTCGTTGCCCTATTAACACGTTCTGATTCCTGTGCCAAGTATCCATGATCCATATTGGCTTTCTCCTTATAAGTTTATTCCGTACTGTTTACTTACGTATAACTGCATGGTTTATTTTTCAATTCATTATACTGTTTTTTCTTTCTGAGCACAAATCAATTCAGATGGGAAGATGCTGGATTGTAGGTTACCAGGATTGAGGTAACCAAGGCCTTGAAGCAGCCACTCCTGGGGATACAATCCTTTAACCTCCTCTGAAGCAGTTACCTGGAATGTTATTGATATTGATAGGAGGTTACGTTTCTGCCGTTATCATAAAAAAGGCCCCTGTATATTCAGCTATGGCGGAGCCGTTTAATTATGATTAATTTTTTAAGCTGTTAGTGTGGAATTGCTGGGATTGTAATTGGATGTACCATCACGCAGGTGGTGACTATAAAGCGGACGAATGAAGATCTACTTTATAAAATTTCAATCCACACCACCACGCAGGTGGTGACATCTAACTGCTTTTTCCTTATAGCATCTTCTAAGATTTCAATCCACACCACCACGCAGGTGGTGACAACAGAAACGTATCACGGATGCAATTAATGGATTATTTCAATCCACACCACCACGCAGGTGGTGACATGTTTCCTATAAATAGGAACAAAGTTTCTATAATTTCAATCCACACCACCACGCAGGTGGTGACATTTCCGCCAGCTCCGATGCAGATGCCACCTTGATATTTCAATCCACACCACCACGCAGGTGGTGACGCAGAGCAACCGGCAGACAGCGGATAAGCTGATAATTTCAATCCACACCACCACGCAGGTGGTGACCCCGAAACGAGTACCAGGATTTAAAAGCGAAATATATTTCAATCCACACCACCACGCAGGTGGTGACACTGACCGGAATCCCTATCTGGGCGGCCCGGAGCATATTTCAATCCACACCACCACGCAGGTGGTGACGGGGAAAGCATAGGGGAGTATAGGGAGTGGGTAGAATTTCAATCCACACCACCACGCAGGTGGTGACCTGCTGCAAGGCTGCTATTTTTTCGCTGTCCCGTTATTTCAATCCACACCACCACGCAGGTGGTGACCGTTGACTACAGCGCGGACAAGACACTGTACAGATTTCAATCCATACCACCACGCAGGTGGTGACAATTCAAAGGTACCCAAAACAGAAGCGGATAAAAATTTCAATCCACACCACCACGCAGGTGGTGACTTTTCAGTCGATACGGCAAAGAGCCTGGTTAAAATATTTCAATCCACACCACCACGCAGGTGGTGACGAAGGAGTGGAAGAGACAGGTAAATGATTTGTTATTTCAATCCACACCACCACGCAGGTGGTGACTGATGATTGCGATGGGGTATGGGTTGATTATCTATTTCAATCCACACCACCACGCAGGTGGTGACCATAACCTTCGGGGACAGCACGGATTACGTCCTGATTTCAATCCACACCACCACGCAGGTGGTGACGTAAATTTTTAGAGGACATGGGCCTGACCAAGATTTCAATCCACACCACCACGCAGGTGGTGACTGACTTAAAGGACAAAACCTCCCTGGACGAACTATTTCAATCCACACCACCACGCAGGTGGTGACTCTGCGGGATATCCTCATCCTTTCCTTTTCTGAGATTTCAATCCACACCACCACGCAGGTGGTGACAGCAACATAATATGTCCGGTATGAGACATCAAGGATTTCAATCCACACCACCACGCAGGTGGTGACTCGTCTGCCAGAAGGAACCAAGCCAGATACAGGCAATTTCAATCCACACCACCACGCAGGTGGTGACTATCTGCAAATGTTGGACGTTCCCTCCTTACATCATTTCAATCCACACCACCACGCAGGTGGTGACGAAACAACGGTTTTCAAGGGACAGCAATATACGATTTCAATCCACACCACCACGCAGGTGGTGACACTATGTGTACGCATTTCCGCTGGACGTTCCACGTATTTCAATCCACACCACCACGCAGGTGGTGACCAGAATCGAGCTAAGTTTTTGCTGTCTAGTTTACATTTCAATCCACACCACCACGCAGGTGGTGACATCTTTAATCATGACAAAGTATGGGTAGTCAAAAATTTCAATCCACACCACCACGCAGGTGGTGACATCTTTAATCATGACAAAGTATGGGTAGTCAAAAATTTCAATCCACACCACCACGCAGGTGGTGACCATACAAGACCTACCTCATCTATAAGCAGGATAATTTCAATCCACACCACCACGCAGGTGGTGACCCATACAAGACCTACCTCATCTATAAGCAGGATAATTTCAATCCACACCACCACGCAGGTGGTGACCAAGTTGCGCAATCAGTTATTAAGATATCAGGAGGATTTCAATCCACACCACCACGCAGGTGGTGACGGGGCAGACCAATCACAAACATCCCTACCCAGTAAATTTCAATCCACACCACCACGCAGGTGGTGACAAAAGTCGCCTAAATATATCTACAACCTTCTTAAATTTCAATCCACACCACCACGCAGGTGGTGACAGACAGCCCGATAAAGTCCGTGGCCGCCGTGTGATTTCAATCCACACCACCACGCAGGTGGTGACTATCCGTATCTGACGGTTTATCAGGGGTATTTTTATTTCAATCCACACCACCACGCAGGTGGTGACTACGGAATATGACCAGGCCGAAGATAATCTCATATTTCAATCCACACCACCACGCAGGTGGTGACGGGATGGCGTGTGAGGGGATGTGGGGATGTGTAGGATTTCAATCCACACCACCACGCAGGTGGTGACAGCAATTCTACACAACCAATCATACCTACCCCCATCAATCTCCACAAAAATTTCCTACATCAACCGCGTATCGCCTCCCCAACCACTCGTACCATCCAAAATAACGCCCTCTATTCCCAATTTTCCAGGTGCGAACCTCCCAGGATTTTCATGTACGCTTCCCATTCGCACCAGGGCCTGCTTGAAAATTCATTCCCGCCATCTGCCATCTGGGCGCCCCGCTTCGCGGTATATTTTCCCCAAAGGGGGACACCCTGCTGACGTGAAAGCAATTTTCAAACATACCCTAAAAAATCAAAGGCTCATCAACCTTAATTCCTTTACCGACGCCTATCTGCTCCACCTTTGCCTTATTTTGATTCCCAAGATAATAAAACCTCAGGCTGTCCACGCTTTCATCTATGATATCCGTCAGTATCGACTTCAGCATCAGGCACTGGCCAGGATCCAATATACATTCAAATACGGAATTCTGGACCCGGGTTCCGTAGTTAACACATTGTTTTGCCACTTTCCGCAGTCTGGTCTTTCCTGCTGCTGTTTCCGTATTTACGTCATAGGTAATCAGGACCAGCATATGCCCTCCTACTTCCAGAAAAATGGCGGATATTCATCGATGTCACCTCTCAAGAACCTGGCCAGCAGCATGGCCTGGACAAATGGTATCATCCCCCACTCCACCTTTTCCCCCAGATAAGGATGGGTGATGACGTCTTTTTTCCTATTCTGCCACTCTGTCAGAAGATTCTTTCTTGCCTTATCGCTCATCAACACCGCGCCATCTTCTTTTTTGGTAAAATCCTTCCCAGTAACCATCTTCCGGTTAATCAATGCCAGCACGAAACGGTCAGCCAAAACCGGTCTTAATTCCTCAATCAGGTCCAATGCCAGCGAGACACGCCCTGGTCTGTCCGTATGCATGAATCCCACATACGGATCCAGGCCAACGGTCTCCAGCGCAGAGGCAACCATACCGGTCAGCAACGTGTAAACAAATGATAACATTGCATTCACATTATCCAACGGCGGCCGTTTATTCCTGCCTGAAAATATAAAATCCTTTTTCTGTTGCAGAATCAGCTGATTGAACACGCCAAAATAGACGCTGGCCGCCTCTCCCTCATACCCTCTCAATTGCGCCATGTCCGTACATGCTTCAATGTATCCCAACGAATCCTTTAAAAATCCGGAGGCCCGTTTCATCTGTTCAACGTCCACCTGAAAGCCATGATCCCTGGTTGCCCGTTCCAGTACCCAACGTGAGTTATATACCTTGCCCAGTATGTAGTTCCTGGCTATCCCAAGGGCTATATCAGAATCATTGGACGCTTCATACTGGCGTTTCCTAAGGATTACATTCCCCTTAACGCTTCCCGTAACCCTTGCCAGGAATTTCCCCTGTGGCGTTAAAAAGCACAGGGAAATATTCCGGCTGGCACATCCGCCCATAAGCGCCGGGCTGGCTCCCCGATATCCAAAAGACACGATTGCTTCCAGATTATGCAGCGGTATCCGCCCCATTTCCTGGGACTGGTTGAAAATTACCACGTTTTCTCCATCCAGTGAAAGATAACTGTCCTCGGACGTCACATACAAGGTGTTCAGCAATTTCTTCATCCGCAATCCTCCGTTATGGTCTTATGGATATATCCTTTAACAGAAGGTGTCTTTCCCAGTTTAGGCAGGCAGATATCCTTCAAGGAGCAGGCATTGCAGCTTTTGGACCATCTTACCTTGGGCGTATACCGCCTGTCATACATCTCATGCATTTCGGCGAAACTTGAACTTACCTGCTCTTTAAGTTCCTCTGAAAAGACAACAATCTGTCTGCGCCGTGTTTCTCCGTAAAAAACAGCACCTACCTGAATATGGGTTGAAAGCATCTCCTCCAGGCACATGGCCTGTGCGGTCAGCTGCAATATGTCAATCTCCGTATCTTTAGGACTGCCCTTCTTATACTCAATTGGATAGACATCATAAAGTCCCCTATGCCCATGGATGGAAATCCCGTCATCCGACTTCCTGAATTCCACAATATCACACTCACCGCTTACCCCCATGGTTCTGGAAAATACAGGCATTGACCTGCTGACTATGACATCCTTTCTCTTTTCATTGAAATATGGGTCGTGGGCATTTTTATGAAGCAGTTCCCCTGCCACGGTATATTCATTTTCCTGCCATTGCTGCTCAATATGGATTAATGCCCACTGTCTTCTACAGAATGCAAAATGCTGGATTCCAGAAAGCATCAGAAAATCTTCTTCCCTATACTCCATCATATTTTCCTTGATATCTCCACGGATTCCGGAATCTGCCCTTCATGAATGGTTACGGAATAATCCCTGTACTGTCTTGGATAGAGGACGTCAGCCTGTTTTTTCACCTCAACCGCGTCAAACAGTTTATAAGCCGGGCAGTCTCCCAGTTCCTTGCTGTGCTTGAACACAATCAGTTCCCTTACTGCCATCTTGCCCCTTGCCGCCGAATGGTCAATTTCGAACATATTAATGATGGCCTCCCAAAGCAGATCCAGATCTTCCTCAGAAAAACCAGTAACTTTTCTTGCCAGATTGGCGGAAATATAACCTTCCGCACGGTAAAGGGCATAGGGGACAATGTTCTTCCTTCCCATCTCCGTGCTTTTATTCTCCGCATCCTTCTCTGTCGTGATTGCCACACGGGTGATGGTCACTTCCTGGCTCACGATTGGGTCAATACTTCTGGCAAATCCCAACTGTACCGGTCCCCGAACCTGGCCGCAGTTCAGCGCCGCCTTTACAAACGTGGTCATGACGGCCCCAAAAGTCCTGATGTCAAAGAAATTCCGGCACATGAAGTCCCTGATTTTCCGGTCCACATCAGGGTCTTTTTTCTTTAATTCCTTGATATCCTTATCATTGGTATGCAAGTCTTCATACGCCAGGTTGTCGCTCCGGTTTAATGGCACATCTTCTTTTATGTAAATTTTGTATCCAGTTTCATCTTCTTTCACAGTCTCCACATAATTGCGGATTTTGCGTTTTAAGCATACATCGGTCACAATTCCATATCCGCTTTCCGGGTCAATCCTTGGCAGGTTTCCTGCGTCCGGATCCCCGTTGGGATTTCCGTTTTCCACATCGAACAATATAACAAATTCATACCTGTTTTTAATTGCTTCTCCCATCTTATTCTTCCTCCTTCGCTTTCTTCTCATACCGCTTCTGTGTCTGGAAATAATAACCCAGGTTGAAAATCCCCTGGTCCTCTAAAGATAACCGCTTAGGATAACTTGGAACGCCTTCACATGACTCTACGATTATATTCTGAAGTTCAACAAGGATTTTTTCATAGTAAATCTCCTTACCCTTGTTATTCATTTTCCTGATATGGCTGTTCTTCAATTTAAACAGAATAGGAAAAATCGATGCCGGCGTGGCACAGGCGGCATTAAAATAACGGTCCTTAATTGTTGCATTAATTCCTGGATTAGCCTCCTGTTGAACCGCTTCCAGCACGGCAAATTCCCGCCCCAGAGTATAAGCTACATTCTTACTGTTTTCGTTCAGTTCCACTGTCAATACCTCCTTATCGCAAGTTCCGTTCCTCAATAAAAATGCCTTGATAATCGCCGCCCTGCCTCTTGTTATCTTATATATCCCATTGTCGCTGTCATCCTGTTCCGCCCTTATCCGCCCCATGACCGCCATGTACAGGGAGTTAGGATACCTGTCACCGGATATGATGGAACGGTACACAGCCCCTGCCATATTGGATGCCGGCTTCTTGTCCCTGGACTTCTTATTCACCGTCTCCATCAGCATACGCCATACCCCCAGATACTGGATGCTATCTTTGGCAGGCCGGACTATTTCCATCCGGTCGTAATGCTCTTTTAAATGTCTTAGGATATTTCCAAAACTATCCTGATAAAAGAAACGGACCGCAATCCTGGCCGCATTTGGCGCCAGGCCTAAGATATAAAACCGTTGTTCCAGGGAAATGCTTTCCTCAACCCCCTGTATATGGATTGCTTTCCCGGCTTCCAGATTCTTAAAGACCCCGTCCACAATCTCAAAGTTCTCAATGGTTGGCTCCGCTACCCCTGAAAAAACATTCTGGCATACTTCATTTCCATCCTCAGACCAATAGACAACCGTAACATCCCCAATGGTTGTCACATGCTTCTTATCTGCCAGCAGATGGTTCAAGGCAGTGGTATAGGCATAAGCCGCATACTCTCCCACAGGAGCATTGTAACTCTGTTCCTTTCCATAAGACTCAAATGCCGGTGCGTTAAATGATACCAGGGCTGCTCCGCTTGACTGCGCCCCCTGCACGCCTTTAATGGTTCCATGGATCCGGGAAATCCCGGTTCTTTTGCCCGTGACCAGGCAAATGCCTTCTGGTCCAGCCGATGCTCCGGCCCGGTAAGCCTCCCACGCCGATATTATGGAACCGTCCAACTGCGCATACTCATCATCCACATAAAATACAAGGTTAGCCCCTGCCATTATCTCTTCCAATGCATCTGACAACACAGGATCATCCTGCGCTTTTTCAGGATCCCAGGTATCAAAGTACCGGAGAATAGCTTTTCCTGCGCGGGATTCTACGTCCTGAAGTATTTTGATGTGCTTTTCTTTTGCACATTGGAAACATTCCTTTGAACGTTCCGGTTTTCCTTTATTATCCATGCCCAAAAGATAGCTGGAATTATCACATAAAAAATTGGAGGCAATACCGGAGGAACGGGTAACCATCTGAGGAACCTTCATGGATTGAGGCTCTAAGACCATTTTCTTTCCTCTCTCTTTTTCCACTTTCAGAGGAATGACCCGCTTCAGTTTTCCATCACCGGACAATTCAAGCGCAAATGACACTTTTGCCGTGCACCAACCCGGGCTGCTGATTTTCCCCTTCTGTTCCAGAGTCTCATAATATTGAACCAGTGACTGCAAAATCATCGAATCACCTCGCAATCCCGCACATCCAATATACCATTTGTCAACACAGCCCTGAAAAACATGGGCTGGATGTCTTCCGGATCTGAATAATCAAAGTCATACAGCATATATCCCAAGTCCCTTTCTTCCCCTTCATATGCCGTATCTACATTTTCCTGCTCAAACAATTCAAAGTTTGCCGGGAATTCCCGGCACCCAAAATACGGCATATGATAACACTCCCCACGCCGTAACCGCCGCATGACTATGTCCTTAAATTTTCCCGGATTATCACATGGGCTGGCCTTTTCCGTCATCTCAAAATGTGCCTCAATCACATAGTCCACGTCCCGCAGCAAAATAGCGGCACGCTGGACAATATCCTCCTTGCTGCTGATAAATAATGGCTTGTCCCCTCCATTCATGACCGACAGCACATTGTTTGCCGATATCTTGCTCTTTACTTCGTTCCTTCGGATGCTGGTAAACTGAACTGGTTTTCTTACATAAATCCGATCCACAACCCACCGCATTCCTGGATGCCAGTAAACAGCTTCCAAAATCCCTCTGGCCGCCGATGGCGTCATCATGTCATAGCTGCATCGTTCTACCTTCATCTCCGGTCTGGAAAAAAGGGCCAAATCACCCCAAACCCGGACCTTTACGCCTTTTCCCATGAATCAGGATCCCTCCTTCCTGCTACAATATATTTATGGTTAATATCTCTTACAGATAATCAGAAAAATACTGCTTCGCCTCTTTCCACCTGAATCTCCAGGCCAGTTTCCTCTGTATACTGCTCCCTGTTTCTTAAAATATAAAGTTCCATTGGGATTGCCTCCAGCCTCCCGGCTCCATTTAACGTTTCAAAATCCGCCTCATAAATATTGACACAATATTGTCCTGCATCCCGCATCAACTGACGGGAATGCTCTCCTCTGCGGATTCTCTCCACTATTTCTTTTGCTTCCGGCTCTTTGTCAATCAGAACCGTCCTTGTATCATTTTCAATCAATCTAAACTGTTTTGCAACAGTTGCAAAAGGAAAAAGATAGGTACGCCGCCCGTCTTCCAGCTGTCCGACAATATTCTTAGCATCAAGGCCTTCCCCTTTGAAATGATAAAGCCTTGAAAAATAAGAATCGATTGCTTCCAAGGAGGTGATATCTTCATATTCCTCAACAACCTGCTCCGCTACCTTTATAGGCAATTTTAACGTTGAAGGATTATGAATCCCATCATTCTTTTCCAGTGTGAAAATAATTGTACTGCAATCCTCCCGCGGCCGCTTCCCCTCCCTGTTACAACGCCCGGCAGCCTGGATGACAGAATCCACCCCCGCCAGTTCCCGGTATACTGTCTGAAAATCAAAGTCTACCCCCGCCTCGACCAAACTTGTAGATACAAGCCTGCAGGGCATTCCATTCTTCAGCAATTCCCTTACGGTTTTTAGCAAACGTTTCCGATGCTTTGGATACATAAAAGTAGAGAGATGGATTGCTGCCCCCTCGTCCTTTAATGCCTGATACACTTGTTGAACCCGCCTTCTGCTGTTCAGGATACAAAGCACCTGTTTCTCTTTCTTTAATCTTTGTACTAATTGCCCTTCTGATAACTCCCCTGCATTTTTCAGAACCGTGCGTTTGAAAAATTCATATTGCCCTTTCACATCGGGACATACTTCTTTTATCATAATATGCTTGGGAAATAATGGTTTCAGGGAAGGCTGGGTTGCTGTACAGAGGACAGCCGTACTCTGGTAGTTATAAACTAATTCACTAATTGCTTTTATACATGGTTTAAGATAATTGACCGGAAGCATCTGCGCTTCGTCAAATATGATAACGCTATTGGCAATGTTATGCAGCTTCCGGCATTTTGAGGTTTTACTGGCAAACAGGGACTCAAAAAACTGGACATTGGTAGTCACAACAATAGGGCAATCCCAGTTTTCAGATGCTAATTGTACCGGTTTCAATTCCTCCGAATCGTTAAAAACCACATTACAATGGTCTTCCAAAACATTTGCCTCTCCCAAAATATCTTTAAATACCTGAGCGTTCTGTTCGATGATGGATGTGTATGGAATCACATAGATAATACGGTCCATGTTATGGGTTTTTGCATGTAGAAGTCCAAATGCAAGTGAAGATATGGTCTTTCCGCCGCCAGTAGGAACCGTCAGTTGATAGAGTCCGCGACTCCACGTTCCGGCCTCAAGGCATGCCCTTAAGATTGCAGTTCTTCTTCCGTTCACTGTATCGGTATCTTCATTTTCCAACCACGGTTCCACGTGACAGAACAGACGTTCATACAACGTATGGATAGAATCGAAACCACCTCTCTTTTTGGAACTTCCAAGCATGAATTGTTCCGTGTTAAGATAATCTGCATCTACCAGACACGAAAAAAGCATCCGGATAAAAAATGACAGGCTAAATCCCCCATCGCCTAATGGTCTCAAAGGAATTGCCGGAAACTCAGGAATCCCGATTTCTGACCGAAAGGCCTGATAGTCTTCAAGCCTTTTCTTCATGCGCCCTTTAAGGGTAGGCTCTCCTCCAGTATCAGCGGTACTTCCCCCATCCAAAAGCCCGGAGTGATGTCCCGATATGCAATATGCGCCAATATAATTCTTCCTGTCATATAATTCCCGTGCCCCCGCCGTGGCATGGTCCGTAATGGCCCCGCCCCGAAGACGCTGCTGGAACTTATCCGAATACTTGCCAATGTCATGAAGATATCCGCATCCATATCCCCATTCCCTGCACCCAAAGGCCTGTGCAAAATCCCCTGCTAATCCGGCGGTTTCGATGAGATGGGACGCGATACTCTGCTCCGTTGTTTTATCTTCTGATATGTGCGCTAGATAGATAATATAGGCCTCCTCCTTTCTGCATTTTATTGTGGGTATTTATTACGTATGATAATGATGGTATTTAAGAGAACTGAATTAAGGCTATTTGTATGCAGATTTTACGCTGGGGGCAATCGTGGTAGTGGTCTATAGCGCTTTCTGTTTGATTATGGTGGTAATTAGTTCTCTTATGGATAATTATATTTTGGGGGGTATAGCCTTTGCAGAGACTGACGCGGTTAAAATCTGTAAAACATATAGTCCTATGATTTCAATCCACAGCCTCATCACAGAGGCCGACAGCAAATATGCCTATTTTTATAACGCAATCATCATCTTTTTTGTTAAATTATACCATTTTCTCTTACCATATACAAGCCATCATCCTATTTTTTCAATATTCCTCAAAACGCTGCTAAAATTATCTGGTGCGAATCTCCTGACTTTTTATGTGCACTTGACATTCGCACCAAAGCAAAATTGGTTCAAAAAGACAATACTTCCTTTAATCACCATCGCCCTCACACTGTAAGATATATCTAATACTAAAAAGACTCGATAAAGTAATACAGACCAAAACCACAGCAATCTCTCAAGATTGTGATTATGAACCATACATATGTATGGCGATTTATCCATAACTTATTTTTTAAAAATTTCCTATATATGCTGTTAGATATCTCTCCAAATATTGTTTCAGGGTTTTCTTTTACCCGTTCCCTGGAGGCAATTGGCTGCCATCCCATTCCCGTTCGTATTCAACCGTTTCATCTGAATCTTTTCCGGCCCATATTCTTCAACAGCCTTTGGAAGGACTTGGAGAAATTCTGTCTGACTGCCAAACCCAATCCGGTTCTTCCCAAACCATCGAAACGATTGTTTTCCTTGGCCATTATCAACTTCCGGATAGCCCACATCTAACGGCCGATTTTGATAATCAGCCATAAGTTTGAGTGTCTTTATCGGATTCCCTGCCTCATCTATATGGACCCCCAACTTATCATAATCCCCAGAAACCAGTTTTAATTCTCCAGTTTCCTTATCCAAAGTCTGAATCTTAAGGTTATCAATGCGAATCTTTACACTACCAAATCCCAACGATTTTCCCCTTCCGATTTTATGGGCGCAACTGCTGTCGGCAAAATCCAACGCCCACCTCAATTGTTCCAGTTCCGTTTGATTCAGTCTGTCAAAGTACACCCGGAAGCAGAATAAACGCTCCTCAGTCTCAAGATTACTCTCCTTTAAAGGACGAATCCGTTGTTTCATTAAATGATCCAACTTATTATCATTTGCATAGTTCTGCCAATTACTGCTATGCCAGTAAAATTTACGTCCCCTGATTTTAGGCAGATTCTCCTCCAAATCCTTACGTCTGGCTTTTCCTTTTTCTATTACACACATATAATCATAGGTCCAATACCCGTTTGCCGTCCACCCCGCTGTTTTCGCATCCTCATCCTTATAAGGTGGAATAGTATAGAATTCCACAGCCCCTGGCCGTGGTTCTCCTGATTCAGGTAGCACTAATTCATCCATATAGTTAGAGCGCACATCCTTTTGAAATGGAGTCTTAAGAACTGCATCGGCAAAGCGCACCCTTGAACCAACTGCATCATGGCAACCTTCCTTCCCAGATACCATACCAAATATACTGCAAGCAGGGCACAATTCATCCCTCTTGTTGCAAGGTTGGAATCCTCCATTTTTTTCCAGTATATCCCGCAAAGTCTTTGTATATACCTCTTTTCCTATACAAGCCGGTGACATATAAGAAGGTACGCCTTCATCATCACAATAGTAGACCAAAATCTGATTGCGATGCAAATCAAACTCCTGATAGCAGGATTTACTATTGTCATGTCTTCGCTTTGGATTCCAGTACTCTTCCATTACAGTCTGCAGCATATTTATTTCTTCTTCACTTACCGCCTTTACCTTAGATTTACCGCCTTTTCTATTTCCGTCAATATAAAATACGGATTCATGATGTTTCTTTTTACCAAATGGTTCCCCCTTATGCAGATACCCAACCAGGTAATCCTTAGGACGTTCTTTGCCCGCCAAAGGAATTTTATAATCCCGGACCACCTTGGCTCCTATATTCCTACCTCCCTTTTTAAACCCTTCATCTGCCAGCTTAATCCATATTTCCTGACCTTCTTTCAGGGTATTATATTCATTTTTCGGCATCAGCTGTCCCATTTTTTCAGAAGAAAATGTGCCTATACTAATATTAGGCCTTTCCACAAACAGCATGGCCCGCTCACACGGAATAATCTCATATTCATTGCCACCATTTCCCTTCTTCCTCAGTATTCCGGGTTTCTTAACTGATGGTGTCCTTCTTCCTAATGTGGCATCGGCCGCTATTGTAGACATACAGCCGCCAAAGGCCGCTTCAAACACGCTCCTTACGCTTCCGCGTATCTCTGAACCGCTGATTATCGGTTCCTTTGGAGGTGTCTGTCCCCGCCTATCCTGCCTTACGGTTCCTGAAAGATTTTCATAGGAATTAAATTCATAGCCGGAATATCCCGCCTCAGCTTCTTTCAAATCACATAATGCCTGGGAACATGAGGTGTTTGGTATGAATAATGGGGTCAACAATTCAATGGTACAATCAAAATATCCTGTCAGGCACTCATCTTTTCCCAGAGCATGACTGCTCCTATGACATCGGCCTTCCAGCGGTACAAAATTATATGGATTGGTAAAGTATTTCATCCGTTTCTCCATCTCCTTTCCAGGGCCATGGGCATATTCCAAGGAACCTTTCATCTTTTTTCAGGAACAAGCCCTTTCGTTCTGAAGCCAAAGGAAAATCCATGTATGTCCTAACCTTAATCCCCATCTGTTTCTGGATCCGGCCCGGGCCGTCAGATATTACCGGTACCCATAACCGGCTTCCCCTGAAGGAAGTTAAAAGACAATATCCGTCTTCTTCCAGTTCTACATTACCCCACAATTTCTGAACCTCATCCATGAAATAAGTCTCTGATTCCCCATCATCCTCATCTGCACAATACCTTCCGCAGAATCGATTCTGAACATACCTAAGCCTAAGTTCCTGATATTGATTAAAAACAGCCAGTTCCTGTACATACTCCCATGGAATGGAGGCAATCTTTTTTCCGGACCCCATACAGACCTGGAAGTTCCCATTCTCATATAATCCCATGGCCACCCCATAGTCCAGGACAACATAGAGATATGACATCTCATGAAAAAGACGTTCCACTTTCCCTGCAATCTCCTCTTTGCAGATGTTTATTTTTTCTGTTTTAGATATAATCTTTTGAACCCTGCTCATGCGCCCTCCTCTTCATAGCCAGACTTTAACCCTCTGCACCACTCAGCCGCCGCACGCAGATATGGCTGGGAATGCCCTATTTCGTGACTATCCAGACATACTGCTCCTGCCGGCTCGAAAATCCCTCTCCCCACGCCGGTTTCTCCTCCAACTGAAAGAAGTCCGTTCCAAAGTCCATAAACCGCCCACAAAAGCAACCCACATAGTATCTTGTGTTCCATTTCATTTAAACTATGTCCGGACCACCGTATTTCCAGATTAACGGATCCCCCTACCCAGAAAACTTCCTTATACAGCTTTCCCTCTCCAGTTCCTCCTGTAAATCGGTCAATTGCATTACGTGCTGCCGGCTGCCCATGCCCGCCTTTTATCTTTGTCTCTTCAAATATAACCCGTGAAGCCCTTCTGTCCTTTGTGGATGTATCCTGGCTCCATGTGCCAAAAAAACAATCCAGCGCTTCCTGAGCCCTCTGCCAGCCTGAAAATCCCAGGAATTCATTCACCCGGGACGCCACATAGCTTCTGATAGCCCCGGACCATGTACTACCAGGAATGACAGCGCTTCCATCACATAAGGTGAGCTGTCCGTAATCTGCCGTCTGAAGATTCCCATCCCCTTGAGGATTTTCCCAAGCCCATGCATTATACTGGCGGACTAAAATTGTATTTTTTATTTTAAGCGGAATCACTAAGCAGTGCATAATGCTTTTTATTTCAACATCCGTTTTTTCCAAATCCCATTTAGTACCAGACTCAAGAACAGAATCAGGATTCCAGTCAAGCCAGGAAAGAAAGTCCTCCCTAATATCCATCTGGAATATCCGGTAACCAGTCTCATGGACGTTCAGTCTTCCAAATCCCCTGCTGCTTCTTGCCCCCAGCCGTAGATTACCCTTTGCAATCCCATCGATTAAGAACTCAACCAGCCTTAAATCATGCTGAATTGCTTTGTCTAAGCCACAAAACTGCTCCTCTTGATACTCCCTCACTATAATTTCCAGGCGCATGAGATATCTTGCCCCATCCTCTACCGCCTGCATATCATATTTTTTTCTTTCTTCCGATGTCTTATATTCATCCAGTCTCACACCATCACGGCGTGTCACATACGCTTCGTAGAGAAGTGTATCATAAACCAATATACGGCTTTGATATTCTATTCCTTCTGACTGTTCCCGGTCATTTGGACAGATTCCCCAGCCAGACGTTCCAAACAGATTGTCAGCTTCCTGTCCACCCATATGATTTTCCATGTAGTTACGCAACACCCCTGCCAATGCACTTCCTGGAATATAGGGCACCTTGTCATGGGTCATAAGGACATCCATATCTGTCTGCTCCTCTTTCCCTGAACCAATCAGCAAAGGTGAGGACAATTCTCCTGAAATCCCAATATGAATCCGCGCACGGATTCTATTTCCTCTCTTCACCATAACCTTATGCCTCCCTCCGCGCTTTCCATTTGCTGTTGTTGAGGTATATCTTGATTGCTTCCATTGATTGATTCTTACAAGGCTCCATTAATTTTTCAGCAGCTTCCTTTTTCTTTTTATCTTTTATCTGTTGAATTGCTTCCATAATCTCATTATAGGAATCCACGTTTCCTTCTTCCACCAGCCGTATCAATTGGGTAATCAAGGTCATATTGGGTAAATCCCCATGCCTGGATAGCGTCTCATACGCCTCATGGACCTCCCGGTCTATCCGTTTTTTTCTATCCTGGTATTCCACCAGTCCCCTGATTAAGTCATTTTCCTGGTTCCCATATATCTTCTCCTCTTCCGTTTCTCTCAGGACATAGGCTTCCATCATGTCCTCTGTCATTTCTCCTGAAAGCGCCTTCACTTGTCCGTAACCTTTTCCGGTTCCCCATCCCCATCGTATTCCTTCCAGCTCACAGGCGGATATCTCCCTTTCACCTTGAATCACAAGCACGGATCCAGGTGCCATGGCTGCATACTGGGGCATCGGCAGTCTCCATTTACTGTTATATCCACCTACCCTGGTATATCTTAGCATATGTTTCCTGATACTCACTTTGCAGCCCAAAGCCTTCTCTATTTGGTTTTCCAGATATTCCGGCTTGGGACTGATATCACCATTCTCCCAGTCAATAGCAAGCAAAGGACTTAAAAGCCATAGAACCCATTCTTTTGACTTCTTTGTGACTGCCTTTTTGTCCTGCATGTTCCAGCACCTCATCCTTACCTCTCCATACTCCGCGGTTCTGGACCTGCCTAGAAAGAGACGTCCCTGCCTTCTCTCCAGACATTCCATCAGCAGGGAAAGATCTTTTGGATTTCCTTTTATGGTACCGCAAAAATGCTGGCCGCCAGAAAGAGATGTATACTGGAAAAACTGTCCCATATCCGTAGCTCCATCCACAAATCGGTCATTCAGCGCATGACCGATTGCCCGGTCTGCAGGACGTTTATGATGCATCCGGACCTCTTTCTCTGTCTCCGCCAGAAAAATAACAGATTCTTCTTCATTAAAACAAACCTGCTTCTTGATATTCTTCCTACGCACACGTCCACTTTCTTCATTTAAAAGGTTAATTACCGTACTCTCTTCTTTAGCACCACTATCTTTTCTCATGGCCAAAAAGGAAGGGCATGGGTAAAAAATTTTTCCCTCTTTTTTTAGGAATCCGTACCCAATCTGGACCCCATCCCGCAAGAAAATACGGCGGAAGACTTCATCTTCATGGGCCCGGTTCCCCAGGTCATGGTCTTCAATAAACATTGCTGCCAAAGCCCCCATAATAGATGCACCTGGAATCTGGTTGCTGCAATCCTCATACAATCCTGCATCCCCAGCAAACAAAACAGGTGCGTTTAACTGGATTTCATACTGCAGTTCAACCATCCTGTCATCAAAATCTGTAAACGTAACAGGTACATATTTAGATATATCCTCTCCTTGATTGTCCTCTTTTAATGTACAGGCTATCTCCCCAAAACCTCTGGTAATTCCCAATCCCATATGGCGCAGCGCTTTTACACAATATTCCAATGCTTCCAGTTCCCCAGCCTCTTCAGGATACCGAAGTTCCAGCAGGCTTCTAAATACCATCCCCCGCGGGATTACCTGCATGGTCCGCAGCGTCCGGTCCTGTGCTGTCCCTTTCTCCCTATCGATTGCGGTTCTTGTCCTCTCCCGGGTCAGGATTTCCTCAATTTGAATTTCCTTTAGGGAAGGGCAGTTCCTCAATTCCCTCAAAACTTCATGATAATCTTCTACAACCACATCCTTCTGTTCCTCTGAAAGTCCAAAGACACTTCTTGGTATCCTATAGACGTGTGCATCTTTAACAAGCAGGTTTCCCGGGCATGCAGAACCATTTTGGCCGAATAGGCGCCCTAATATCCCGGGATTGATAAAACCATTTTCAGCCATCTCCTTCCCTTCATTCAATAAGCTGCCCTTGATACGTTTTCCAGGAATTAACGGAACACCATATTCCAATGCTGTCTTAATATCTAAAAGTCCATTTTCACTATCGCCTGATGCTGCACACATATCACTTTTTAATGTAATCTCTAACCACCAGCGCTTCATTTATTTCCTCCCACTCCTTGTCTTTGGAAAAAATCATTATATAAACCCTCATCATATAAATCCATAATCTCCAGAGCGTCAAATATTCCATAGCATTTATCATAGTCAAAGTCTTTAGCATATCCTGGAGTCAGCTTAGATAATTCATAGCCTCTTGATAAGAATTCCTCTCCCAGCAATTTGATTTCCCGCGGACCTTGCAGATAAGCTTTATACAGCTTTTCCAGCCTGTTCCGTGGCCATATCCGTACTCCATCCTTTTCCTGTGCAAGTAATTTTTGAATCTGGTTTAAGTAGTCAATTGAATCAAGCCTGCTGATATCCGACTTCTCTGCCACACGGAATGGACGGACCCTTATACTCCGTCCCTCCCTCTGTTTCTTCATTTCCTTCGTATAAGCCCCCTGTACTATATGATAGTCCAGATATCCTGCCTTTTCATTATGACACCGTTCTTTGTACCAGTTCTTCTTTGCATTGGCACAGCATTCCTCCGCTATCTGATAAGCTATCCGAAACGGGAAATGGCTATGTACATAAGAAATTCCTGCACAGGCCGTGGCTGCCAGTCCACTGTCTGTCAATCCCATCAGCCGTCTCATGAAAACCACCACGGCCGGAAGTGCCAACCGTGCACCACAGATAAAGGTCAAATCATCCCCGTCCATAATCAGACAGCGGATTGGCAGCGGCGGCTTCCCTGAAATCTTTTCAATAACAGAGACCATCCTGTAAAAGGAATCCTCATATACATTAGCTATGGTGGTTGATAACCGCCTCATGGCAGGTACTGCACTCTTGTAGTCCCTGTGTTCCCTTTTTATCCGGTCAAAAATCCCTCCCATGCCATTTCCATCTATATGTACCACCGCCACGTGGCTATCCTTTCCCCTTTTATCAATCAGCTGCTCCATTTGAAGTGCAAAATGATATGGGTTTTCCATTTCCTTCATATTGGAAGCAACATACTTTTCATACTGAACCACTGACATAGCACGGTCCATATTATCTTTATCATATGATTTTGTAATAGGAAGACCGTAAACAGGATCCTGCTCCACAATTGGCCAGCAAGACATAGGCACGTTTCTCGGCACTCTGCGCTTTAAATTGGACAATTCCATCTCAAGTTCTTCTATTTCTTCGCAATAATCTTCCAATCCGGTTTCCACAAAAGCTGATAAAACAGTTAGCCCATGGCAGTTCTCCGCCACCTTGATTGCAAGAATCCGGCTGGATTTGTCATAAAGCTGCCTGTTTCTGTAGACGACAACTGCGTTGCCTCCGCCAATATATAACACTTCAGCCAGGATTTCCTGATTACTTTCAAATTGAAATTCGTCTTTTTCTGTTTTCCAATTAATCAGAGCCAATCCCTTTTCTGTTTTTACCGCCTCATTGATAGCATCCGGCAAAAACTGATTCAGGATTCTGCTCACATTATAAGAAGCGCCGACATTTTCCCTGAGCCGGTTTGTGGCAAAAATATAATCCTGTATTCCGCTGATATCATACTGGGCAAGAATATAATTTTTCTCTTTCATTCTTTTTCCCCCTTATCATCTGAATCACTTAATATGTCGGTAAAACATTTGGCATAAGCCCTGTGCGGAAATAACATGGGATTGTTAATCAGCATCAGGAGCTGATTCAGCTGGAAAGTCAGGGACAGGATGATATTTTCAACTCCCGCCTGATTTGTTACCCGCAGGTCTGAAAGTTTACGGCTGCCGATTGATTCTCCTGATTTCATTCCTGCCTTATCTTTCCTGCGCTTTTCCCGGTAATCCCTTTCCTCATCTGAATACCTCCCATATCCAGAATGATTCAGCAAATCGTTCCATTGCAGGAAATCATTGCTTTCCCCATTTATTTCTTTTATAAGATGATTTTTTTTAATGTATAAAAAAATATCGAATTCACCAGTCAAAGATTCTCTTATTGGATTCGTAATTCCTGTAGCACAAAGAATTTTAACAGGGCGTGTAGACGTCTGTGTCATGCTGTTCCTTATCTTATCCTGTGTCAAAAACATATCATTATTGTCAACTAAATCAGTTATCGTCCGGCTCACTGAATCCAAAGAAGTCCTCAACCCATCAATGGACTCCACCCACTCCTTCAGGTCTGTCCTCATTGATTTCCGTTCCACCTTGCTCTTACACTGAATTACAACGGATACAGCTTCAATAGGTATGAATTTAATTTTTCCATAATTAAAAATATAGGGGGTATAGGTTTCATCAAAAACAGCCAAATCCACTTCCTTGGATATATTTCCATATGAATCAATGATAAAAATACCCTGCTCAATACAATACTTTTTCGGAATCATCATCTCAAACAATCCCTTCCATACAATCTCGCGATAACTGCCTGTAGTATATTGATGATTTGGTATTTCAAGATTCAGCTGGTTTACCAGTGATGACTCCAATTCCCTATAGTTTTTTTCAATTTTCTCTATGGTATTTTTCAATAGCTTCTTATTCATGCATTAATCCTCCCCATCATAAAAAATATGATAATGACCAAAACCAATCGTTGTATTTTTCCCAACATGCATATACTTTCCTGCTTCCAGATAAGGCATGAACGCAGTTAAGTCCCCCTCGTAAAGAACGCTGCCAATCTGCGATGGCAATTCCAGTTTGTTATTCTTCTGATTCATGGAATACCTGGAAAAATCGATTTTCCTCCATCTTTGCTCCATTATCCTTACTTGGGCTGCCCTATTTAACATCTCCTCTTGATTCCATTCCATCACAAAATCCGTGAACGCCTGGGTCATAAGTGTAAACCTGCCCATGAGGAATCGCATGAATACTTGAAAAGGTAAATCAGAACACACTTTTCCGCCCGAAACAATCCTGACAGGTGTGTCAAACACAACCAGGGCCATCCCTGCGCTTTCCGCGTGTATATTCATGGAGTGCTTCCTCAGATTGCCCAACCACGTCCTGTTACACGCATAGATAAGCCTGCCTGTCTCCATATCTGATATGCTCTGGAGCTTAAAAGGAATCCGTGCCACCCCCCATCCTTTCCTCTCCATACGCTTTAATACATCAATATATATCTCTGGATTCTGAGCCGCATATCCAAACAACGTAAGATCAAAAACACATTCTTCCCCCTGCCTCCATACTGTTTTACCCTGAACTTGTGGATATAGGACAAATGGATTAACCGCACCGCCTTCCCCGCGTGTGTTACAGAAATTACGGACATACATACAATCATACTGTCTTTGACATGTAAAACACTTCCTATCCCGCATATTACACACTATGTCCCTAAAACAATGCCCCATGATACCACGGATGGTGGATCCTGGGTATTCCGGTAGATTCCCTTCTCCTTCCGCGATAAATGTTGCTTGTAGCGTCATTACATTCATAAAATCAAACATGGTTGCCCTCACTGTCATTATTTACAATTTTATTATATAATGCTATAATATTTTATAATATTATACCAATTATTATAGCACGAGGGGGATGATTTTACAACGATAATATTAAATATAATAAAACTTGAATTTTTATTTAGATATTAAGCGAAGTGTGAAAACAAAATATATTGTATTCTTAATAAAACATTGACAAATTAATATAAGATTTATTATAATTTAGTGGTTGTATTACTTTATTAATGTAGATTGAAATGTTTCGGTATACAAAGTCAAGTCTTATACTGACCTATGTCACCTTTTATAAAAGGGGTGTGGATTGAAATAAGTTATATTACATTTACAAATTAACGGGAGTGTCGCACAATGTCATGAAATCCTTTTGATTTTATACCAGGAGCGATGCTCCTGTTTTTTTGTACAAAAAAACAGACTATAGGTCATCTCTGGCTTCCATCTGGATTTTTAAGTATTAATACACCGTCTCTTCTGTTTGGGCAGAGCGGTACATACGGTAGCGGATTCCTTCCCCACTTTGAATGTTTTTCAGCGATACCTCCCACTTTTCACTCAGCACCTTGGATACATACAGCTGCTTCCCCTTTCCGGAATGCATACATCTCCCCACTAAAATGCAGGCAGCCGCTTCAGCTCTCAAAGTGATACATATCCTGCTGGAATTCATATCTGATTACACTATTTTTCTTCTGACTTGCTACATTCCATAGAATCCATCCTGGCAGGTAAATATAGAAGAGCAGTGATACAAAACTAATAACATATTTAAGAGATGGAACAAACATGGAAAACCACGTTTCGTCCATCTCTCTTTCTGCTTGCTATTATCCTCAACGCTCCAACATATTCTCAATCAAAATCCCATACCCCCTGCTCGCATCCTGCACAAACACATGGGTCACCGCCCCCGCCAGTTTCCCATCCTGTATAATCGGCGACCCGCTCATGCCCTGCACAATCCCGCCTGTCAACTCCAAAAGTCTCGGGTCCGTCACCTTGATTACCATGCTCTTATTCTTGTGGCTGGCATTATAATCCACCTTCTGTATGTCTATCTCATAATCCTCCAGTTCCCCGCTGATATTGCTTCTGATATAGGCAACTCCCGGTTTCACGTCCTGGCGGCAGGCAATCTCCACCGGCTCCCCGGTCAGCTGCTTCTTGAACTGCTGGTTCACGGTTCCGAATATCCCCTCGTTGGTATTTTCAGCTATATCCCCCATATGGGACTGCGGACCATAATAAATCACGCCTGAAAGCAGGCCCGGTTTGCCGATGGTTCCCTTTTCAATCCCCATGATTTCCGTGGAATACAAGGCGCCCTGGGACGTCTCCACCAGGTCACCAGTGTCACTGTCGCTGATTCCATGGCCCAGTGCACCGAAATTACCATTCATATCCACATAAGTAATGGTTCCGATTCCCTGGGTATCGTCCCTGACCCAGGCCCCAAGCTTATATTTACCGTCTGAACCCGCAATCGGTTTTACGCTGACATCCACTGGTTCCCCGTCCCTGCGCACGGTCACAACTGAATCCTGGCCGCCTGATTCATTTACCGCGCTTATAAGGTCTTCCTTTGTCTTCATGGGCTTACCGTTAAATGCTTCTATATAATCCCCTGTTTTTAAAATGCCGTAGGCAGGCTCCACTTCCATCCCGTCCGGCCCTGTGATCCGGCCGGTGCCGATTACCATGACTCCGTCTGATTTCAGGTAAATGCCGATTGGGCTTCCGCATGGGATTGCATACCGTGTATCCACCACATCCACCTGGATGTCCTTTAATTTTATAATGCCAAACAGCTTAAGCCCCACCTGGTAGCTTCCCTGTTCTCCTGCAATCATGGAAAAATGCTGCCTGCCGCTGATGGTAATCTGGTCGGCCGGTATATTGCTTTCATTTCCAAGGGACACTTCCTCACTGTCACTGGAAATGGTTGCTTTTAAAGGCAGTCCAAAGGAAAAATCCTCCTCCTGGTTTTGTATGATGCTTACCCGGTCCGGCACCGCCTGGTCCATATAATACCACGTGTATCCTGTTACAGCCACAATGGAAAGCCAGAAAATACGTCCCAGCCACCGGTAAAATTTAGATTTTCCTGTCATCGCCCTGCCTCCTTATATAGTCTTCATGTTATTTCGGCAAGAGCGTGTTTTTAAATGCTTCCGGGCGCTTTTTTACCCGCCGGATTCATTTTAAAGTCAAAAAAAGAAAGACGCATGCTCACTGCCTCTTTCTTAGTATTATCCGTCCTGCGGATTTCAATCTGTTTTATTTTGTCCTGTCTGCCAAATCCTTCATTTCGGCTGCATTTTTACGCACTGTATCCGTAATCTCAGCGCCACCCAAAAGCCTGGCCAGCTCCTCTACGGATGCCTGGCGGTCCAGAAGACGGATGGTTGTGAGGGTGCTGCCATTTATGGCAGATTTTGAAATCTCAAAGTGGGCGTCCGCCATGGCTGCTATCTGTGGAAGGTGGGTAATGCAGATGACCTGATGGCTGCCTGCTATATAGGATAGCTTTTCCGATACCTTCTGGGCAGTCCTGCCGCTGATTCCGGTATCAATCTCATCAAAAATCAATGTGGGGATATCATCGGAATCCGCCAGCACGGTCTTGATGGCCAGCATGATCCTCGACAGTTCACCGCCCGAGGCCACGTCCTTTAAGGGCCGCATGGGCTGTCCTGGATTGGTGGAAATGATGAACTGCACCTCATCCCATCCTGATGCGCCAAAATGCTCCAGGCGCTTGAATTCCATGTCAAATTCCACATCCAGGAAGTTCAGGTCGACGAGTCCGTCCCTGATTTTTTTAATAAGGTCCCTGGACGCTTTTTTACGTATCCCTGATAATTGTGCGCAGAATCCTTCTAAATGATTCCTGCATTGTTCTAGTTCCTTCTTGGTCTGTTCCCTGTGATAATCATAATCCTCCAGTTCGTCCAGCCGTTTCCTTTTTTCTTCCAGTTTCTGGTTGATTTTAGAAATGGTTGCGCCGTACTTGGCCTGCAGGTTATGGATTAAATCCAGCCGTTCCTCGGTCTGGCGGAATGTCTCCTCATCAAATTCCATGGAACCCATGTAGGAGGATATTTCCCGCTTTGCATCTTCCAGTATGGAGTCCGCATCATAAAGCTGGTCCCGGATACCGTCAAGGGCATGGTCAAATTCCACCACCTGCTCCACTTCCCTGAGTGCCCGCGACAGCCACTCCCCTTCCACTGCATTATAGGCATCCCCAAGGCTGGCCGCTATCTTCTGGGAATGGGCAAACCTTCTGTAAACAGAAGTCAGTTCCTCTTCCTCGCCTTCCTTCAGCCCGGCCTCCTCAATCTCCTGTATCTCAAAGCGCAGGAAATCAGCTTCACGGATACGGCTTTCGCTGTCCATGTCAAACTCCTCCAGACGCTTAATAAGGGCGCGGTAGGACTGGTATTCCTTTGCAATCTTCTGTTTGACAGGCTGGGTGCTGGCCTTAACATAGGCGTCAAGAATTTCAAGATGTTTTGATTTATATAGCAGGGACTGGTGTTCATGCTGCCCATGGATATCCAGGAGAAGGCCTGTAATCTGGCGGAGCCTGGCCGTGGTGACCGTCTCATCATTGATACGGCTTACGCTTCTGGATGCCATGATCTTGCGCGAGACAATCACGGTTCCATCCTCAGCAGGCTCCACCTCCAGCTCCTTTAAGACCTTAGCCTTATCCTCCCCGGACACAGAGAATACAAGTTCAACATAGGCGTAATCCGCCCCATGGCGGATGCTCTCCCTGGAGGCCTTTCCTCCCAGGGCCATGGTTACGGAGCCGATTATGATGGACTTACCGGCGCCGGTCTCACCCGTGAGTATGTTCAGCCCTTCGCCGAATTCCACATCTGCTTTCTCGATCAGGGCCAGATTCTTTACATGCAGTTCCAGCAGCATCTTGCACCTCCCATTCCTATATATTAATCCTGTACCATCTTCTTAATCTTCTCCATCACAATAATCGTATCATCCACGCTTCGGATTGCGCACATGATGGTGTCATCTCCCGCAATACAGCCCACAATCTCAGTGAAGTGGATGGCATCCAAAGCAGCTGCCACAGCCATGGCCATACCGGATACGGTTTTAATCACCAGGATGTTCTGCGCCATGTCCATGGACATGAAACCATCCTTCAGGATACGGATATATTTGATGGCTGACGTGCCGGCCGGGCTTTCAAGGACCATGTAACGCTGCCTTCCGCTCTCCGACTGCATCTTGGTCAGCTTCAGCTCCCGGATATCCCTGGACACGGTTGCCTGGGTCACGTTGAACCCTGCCTGGTTCAGCTTTTCAGCCAGCTCCTCCTGGGTCTCTATCTCATACTTTCCGATTAGTTCTACAATTTTACTGTGCCTCTCTACTTTCATGTCATATTCTCCCCAAATGATTGCTGAGATTCTGCATAAATGAAACCTGTTTTAATTTAACCATGACCGTCTCCAGCCTGGAACATTCAATGCTGATGCTGTCCCCCGCTGTCAGCTCCACAAAACTGTCCCCGTCAAAGGAAACCACCTGTCCGCTGTTAAGAAGCCGGATTTCAATCTTGTCCTCGGGTGCCAGCACGATGCTCCTGGCATTCAATGAGTGGGAACAGATGGGCGTAAGCACCATCATCCTGGCAGATGGCGCTATGACCGGGCCTCCGGCCGACAGATTATAGGCCGTGGAACCGGTGGGCGTTGCGACCAGCACGCCGTCCGCCGCATATTCGTTGAGATATTCATCATTTACATAGACCGAGTACCGCAGGACTTTTAAGGGGTCCTGCCTTGTCACTGCTATTTCATTGAGCGCGATGTCCTCAAGGACCGGCTTGCCGTCATGGTACGCAATTCCCTTGAGCATCATCCGCTTCTCCAACTGGAAGCGGTCCTCCAATAGCGCGTCCATTACCGGGGCAATGTCCTCCTGGCGGCTGATCTGGTTCAGATAACCCAGGTGTCCCCGGTTTACCCCCACCATGGGGATACATCTTCCAGCCAGATCCCTGGCCGCCTGTATCAGTGTCCCATCCCCTCCGATGGTGATGATGCACTCCGTGTCCCCCGGCACCTGACCGGAATCCGTGTGGGTGCTCTCCCGCCCCTTCTGGTATGGATGGTTCAGCCTGCACGCGGCTCCCTTGGCCTCCAGATACGTCTTGATGAATGCCTGGGCCTCTTTTACATATTCTTTATCCAGATTGGCAATAATATAAAAATGTCTCATGGTTAGGCTCCTGCCGTTTTATGTGTATGCTCTGTCATATCATTGATGCATTGATGCGGATATGTTATTTATCCAGGGATCCATGGGCCTGCTCCACAATCTCCCTGGCATTCACAGGCACCTGGCTGTACAGGACCATTTCCCCGTCCTGCCCCTCAGGGTGGTTCTGAAGGTAAAGCAGATACTCGATATTGCCCTCAGGCCCCTTAATCGGTGAGAATTCCAGGTTCAGCACCTCAAAACCAATGCCCACCGCATACTGGATTACCATGTCAATGACCTCCAGATGCACGCTCTTTTCCCTGACAACCCCCTTCTTGCCAACCTTCTCACGGCCGGCCTCAAACTGCGGCTTAATCAGGCACACAATCTGCCCGTCCTCCGTAAGCAGGTTCTTCACCGGCCCCAGCACCTTGGTCAGGGAGATGAAGGATACGTCAATACTTGCAAACATGATCCTGTCCCCGATATCGCCGGGCAGTACATAGCGGATATTCGTCTTTTCCATACAGACAACCCGCTCGTCATTCCTGAGTTTCCATGCCAGCTGTCCGTGTCCCACGTCCACGCTGTACACCTTAACCGCCCCGTTCTGGAGCATGCAGTCCGTAAATCCCCCGGTGGAGGCTCCCACGTCCATACACACCTTGCCCTCAAGCTCCACGCCAAAATGGCTCATGGCCTTTTCTAACTTCAGGCCGCCCCGGCTTACATACCTGAGCGTGCTTCCCCTGACCTCAATCTGGGCCGCGGTGTCAAAGGAGGTACCGGCTTTATCTTCCTTTTGTCCGTTTACATAGACGATTCCCGACATTATCAGCGCCTTGGCCTTTTCCCTGGACTCCGCCAGGTTCTTCTGTACCATAAGCACATCCAACCGTTCTTTCATTATCCCAGCCATCCTCCTGCCTTCATGCTCCTAATGATGGAATCGCTGTCGATTCCCAGCCCTTCCCTTAATATGGACACATTACCGTGCTCCACATAGGCGTCAGGCAGCGCTACATTCAATACCTTTATATGAGGGAAATGCTCATGGATATAAGCCGTCACCGCCAGCCCATACCCGCCCTGGAGCACATTTTCCTCCAATGTCACAATAAGGCTGTGGTTCCCAGCCAGATGTGCTATCAGTTCCGTGTCAACAGGCTTCACAAACCTGCCATTGGCAAGGGAACAGGAATATCCTTCCTTTTTCAGCTTTTCCCTTACGTGTTCGCCTGTGCTGACCATGCTTCCCACTGCCAGAAGGGCGATGTCCTTTTCCTCGTAAAGCATCTCGCCTTTGCCGTAGGCGATGGGCTGGCGGAATTCCTTCAGTCCCCGGTATGCCTCCCCCCTGGGGTAACGGATGGCCAGAGGGCCGTTATATTCCATGGCAAATTCCAGCATGGCCCGAAGCTCCCACAGGTTCTTGGGGGCCATGACGCTCATGTTGGGGATGCAGGTAAGGTAGGAGTAATCAAAAATCCCCTGGTGGGTCTCCCCGTCGCTGCCTACCAGCCCGGCCCGGTCCACTGCAAAGAGCACGGGCAGGTTCTGGATACAGACATCATGCAGGATCTGGTCAAATCCCCTCTGTAAAAAGGAGGAATAGACCGCCACCACCGGCCTTAACCCTGCCGCCGCCATTCCAGCCGCAGAGGTCACTGCGTGGGCTTCCGCTATGCCTACATCAAAGAAACGATAGGGGAATTTCTTACCAAACGCAGTAAGCCCCGTGCCGTCCGGCATGGCTGCCGTCACCGCCACCAGATTGGGATACTGTTCACCCAGCTGGCAGATTTTCCTTGAAAATACATCCGTATAGGACGGATACTGCTGCTTTGACAAAGGCTTCCCGGTCTCCACGTCAAAGGGTCCCACCCCATGGAACTGGGAAGGATTCTTTTCCGCCGGACGGTAGCCTTTTCCTTTTTTCGTGATTACATGGACCAGCACTGAGTGGTCCAGCTTCTGCGCCTCCCTAAATACCTTGCACATGGCCGGGATATTGTGGCCGTCCACGGGACCAAGATAGGTAATGCCCATGTTCTCAAAAAGCATTCCCGGTATGAACAGCTGCTTGATGCTGTTCTTGGTGCGCTTAATCTTGTCTATCATCACAGAACCCACAACCGGTATCCGGTCAAGGGCATCTGCCACATTCTTCTTTAAGTCATTATATCCGCTGCCTGTACGCAGACCATTTAAGTAGCGGGACATGCCCCCTACATTCTCCGATATGGACATTTTGTTGTCATTGAGGACAATGATGAAATTCCTCTTCATCCTTGCGGCATTATTAAGCGCCTCATAGGCCATGCCGCCCGTAAGCGCCCCGTCACCGATGACGGACACCACCTTATAATCAAGTCCTTTTAAATCCCTGCCAAGGGCAATCCCCAGTCCCGCGGATATGGACGTGGAGCTGTGTCCTGTGTCAAATGAATCATATGGGCTTTCCTTGCGTTTGGGAAAACCGCTTAAACCCCCATACTGCCTGAGTTCATCAAAATCAGCCATCCGCCCGGTCAATATCTTATGGGTATAGGACTGGTGTCCCACATCCCAGATTACCTTGTCCTGCGGCAGGTTGAAGGTAGTATGGAGGGCAATGGTCAGTTCCACCACGCCCAGGTTTGAGGCCAGGTGGCCTCCCGTATGGCTGATTTTCTCTATCAGGAAATCACGTATCTCCTGAGCCAAGGTTTTTAAATCCTCGGGCGGAAGAGCTTTCAGCTCCTCCGGCCCCTTAATCTGTTCCAATATCATATTGATGGTTCTCCAAATAGTTACACCGGCTTACTTCTGCCTGTTAATCAGCACATGGATCAGCTGCTCCAGGAACTCATTGTTGCCTGGAAGTTTATTCAGTTCCTCAATGGCTTCTGCGGATATCTGCTCCACATCCTTCTTTGCCTTGTCCAGGCCCTCCAGCGTCACATAGGTTGTCTTCTTATTCTTCTCATCACTGTTCACCGGCTTGCCGATTACTTCCTCGCTTCCGGTCACATCCAGGATATCATCCTGGATCTGGAACGCCATGCCGATCTTCCTTGCAAGGGATTCCACAATCTTACAGTCCTCATCCGCTGCCCCGCCCAGCACGGCTCCAATCAGCATGGAGGCTTCAATCAGGGCGCCTGTCTTCAGGCGGTAGATGAAATCCAGCTTATCCTTTGGAATCGGGCCTCCTGCCAGCTCCACATCCACAGTCTGTCCGCCGATCATGCCGTACACGCCGGTCTTGCGGGCAAGGATTCCCACGGCTTTGCCAATCCTTGACAGCTCATCCGGGTCAATGCTTGTCTCAAATGCAGACGCCGCTGTCTCAAATGCATACATCATAAGCGCATCGCCTGTGAGCACTCCGATATCTTCTCCGAACTCAGCCCATGTACTTGGCTTGCCCCTGCGCATCATATCGTCGTCCATGCAGGGAAGGTCATCGTGGACCAGGGAAGAGGTGTGGATCATCTCCACTGCCGCCATAAATGGAATCACGGACTCCAGGAGGCAGCCTGTGAACAGACGGCACATCTCCTGCATCAGCATGGGGCGCAGACGCTTCCCGCCGGCCATCATGCTGTAGTTCATGGCTTCCAGAATGGTTTTCTGGTGTCCGGACTCCTCCGGCAGATACGTTTTGATTAACTGTTCAATCTCCGCTGTGCGTGTTTTCAATTCCTGCTTAAATGTTTCCTTGTCATTCATCTTCATCACCCTCGCTCAATATCTGAATTTTCTTTTCCACTTTATCAATCTGGCTGCCCAGGGACTTTACCAGTTTCATTCCCGCTTCATAGCACGTAAACGATTCTTCCAGCGTGATGTCCCCTGCTTCCAGTTTTCTTATGATTTCTTCCAGCCGCACAAAATTTTCCTCTATGCCCGGCTGTTTTTCTTCCTTTGGCTGCATTTTTGCATCCTGCATCTTTGTGTCCTGTTTCTTTGCATCCTGTATCTTTGTGTCCTGTTTCTTTTCTACGTTCTCCTGCGCGTCTGCTTTCCTGCGTGGCATTCCTTACTCCTCACTTCCCGGCAGCCTGACGGCTACGGTCTTTGTTACCTGTGCCTCTATCCGGCCGTCCCTTACACTTATCCCAATCCTGTCCCCTATGCCTGTCTGCTCAATGCTTCTGACAGCCTTTCCCCGCGGATCCGTTACGAATCCGTAGCCGCCGCTGAGCTTTTTTAACGGGGACAATGCATCCAGACGGCCAGCGGCCAGCGCCAGACGGTGCTGTCCGGCTTTCAGGCTGTCCGACATATACATGTCCAGGCGCTGACGCCTGTCCTCCAGACTGCGCCTGTCCTGCTCCAGCTTATCCTTTAACCTGCGTTCCAGAAAACTCTCGATATCAGCCAGACGCTGGCGCCGGTCCACCAGCAGCCGCTCCGGGCTGCGCAGCTTCAGGCGCATCTTTCCCTGCTCCAGACGGAAGTGGAGCCGTTCCAGCTTCCTCTCCATGGAACGGTTTAAAACCTGGCTGTACAGTCTGACCTGCTCCTCAAACTGGCTGTAATCAAACACAGCCAATTCAGCCGCAGCGGACGGCGTGGGCGCCCTAAGGTCCGCCACATAGTCCGCAATGGTCACATCCGTCTCATGTCCGACCGCTGATATCACAGGGGTAGAGCAGTTAAATATGGCCCTGGCCACCATTTCCTCATTAAAAGCCCACAGATCCTCAATGGAACCTCCGCCCCTGCCCACGATGATTACATCAAGTCCCATGGCATCCAGGGTTTCGATTCCTTTTACAATGCTGTACTTTGCTTTCTCACCCTGAACCAGGGCCGGATATAACACCAGCTGCACATAGGGATTCCTTCTTGCGGAAATGTTCATGATATCGCGGATGGCAGCGCCTGTGCTGGCAGTTACGATGCCAACCTTCCTGGCGTATTTGGGAATGGGCTGCTTGTAACAGCCGTCAAACATCCCCATCTCCTCCAGTTCCCCGCGCAGCTTCTCAAAGCGGGCAAAGAGGTCGCCTCTTCCTTCCCTGGTAATCTCCTTTGCATAAAGCTGGTATCTTCCGTCGCGCTCATACACATCCACATTGCCGGTTACCGTGACTTCCTGGCCTTCCTCCAGTTCAAAGGCCAGTCCCTTCCTCTGCCCTGCAAACATGACGGCGGCAATCTGTGAGCCGCCGTCCTTCAGGGTAAAATAAATATGTCCGGATGTGTGGTATTTACAATTAGAGACCTCGCCCTTGATGGAAATCCGGTTCAGTGCGAAGTCCTGTGTAAACATGTTCCTGATATATGCAGTTACCTGTGATACGGTATAAACACTTGCCATACGCTATCCTATGAACCTTGCAAGAATCCCATTGACAAAAGCAGGCGAATCATTGCCGCCAAACTTCTTAGCCAGCTCCACTGCCTCATTGATGGATACCTTCTCCGGGATATTCTCATCATACAGCATCTCAAAAAGGGCCAGACGCAGGATGGTCAGTTCCACCTTGCCCATACGCTTTGTCTTCCATCCAGCCGCCACCTCGTTCAGCTTCGCATCAATCTCCGGTATCTTATCTATTATGTTGACTGTTCTTGCCTGAAGATATTCACTGTCTTCTGATTTTAATTCTACTTTATGCAATACCTGAAGGACACCTTCCGGATCTGTGTCGTATTCTTCCGGGGACTGGAAATACTGGTCCAGCTGGGCCACGGCCTCCTCCTGGGTTGGATAGAAGTCTGCCGAGAACAACATCTTGAAACAGTGCTCCCGCAATTCTCTTCTGGTCATTTTCTCTTCTTGTACCTGAAAAGCTCCTGGGCATGTCCCTGCGCCGGGCGGCGCCTGGTCTGGTTTTATAAATGCTTTCCTTCATGCATCAGGCCTTCCGTACATTTTCCTTTCTTCAATGTTGGTTGGTCCTCCCCCGATAAAGGAAGTTCCGCTGTAGACATTATAGCAAAATCACTGCATAAAAACAATAAAAAATGTATAAAACACTCCCCAGGCAACGCTCCGGGGAGTGTTCTTATCCACATGACTGAGTGCTCCTGGTGGGATGGAGCACTCGTACTTCTTCGGGAAAATCCGGCTACTTACCCTCTTCCATATTAACGCCGGCAATCTTAATGTTTACATCCAGCACGGTCAGGCCTGTCATGTTCTCAATGGCCGCGCTTACCTTATCCTGCACCTGCTCGCTTACAGCCGGAATGTTGTAGCCGTACCGGATGTTCAGGGAAAGGTCCACGGACACATGTTCCTCGGTCACTTCCACCTTCACGCCCTTGCTCAGGTTCTTCATGCCCAGCTTGCCGACCAGCTCATTGGTGATATTGCCTGCCATGGAGTCAACTCCCTCCACCTCTGTGGCCGCCAGTCCGGCAATGATTGCAACTACCTCGTCCGCAATCTGCACCTCGCCAATCTTATCCTTTTCGTATAATTTATGGGTACTGCGATTTTCCTCTGCCATCACAAATAACCTCCTGTTAAGACTTAATTAATTAGTATTATAACAAATCTGCGGAAAGATGTATAGGATTAATTTCCTTAGATATCCAGAACTTGTATCCAGATATTCATACCCTGATGTTTTATGGAATGGTGCGGAATGACCGGGTGAGACCGTCCGGCTTCCCTGGACGCCGGACCTGCCGCTTTTCCCGCCATGTCCGTGAAGTAAAAAACAAGGCCTGCAAAACAGGACTTCCTGTTCTGTAAGCCTTGCCGCAGCTATAGGTTTTGCCGCATTACTGTACTGCCATATTTACCCTGGCAGGTTTACTCCGCCATATTCAACAACGTAATGATGATCTGGTCAGCCCCAACCTCTGCCTTACGCTTCACGATATCTTCAATCTGGGCGCGCTGTGGGTCCGTGATGGACGGGGCGTTGATGACAACGTCCACCTTATCCTGGGTGATGCTGACGACCGGGTCAGAGAAACCTTTTGCCATCAGGAGGGTTTCTGCGGCATTTTCCTTCTCGGAAACCTCGGTAAGTTTAATCATATCCTGGATTGCCTGCTGTTTGGCTGCCTCGTCAATGCTTGTGCTGTTAATGAGGTTCATCAGGGTTTCCTTATTCTTTGCACGTATCTGCTCCCTGCTGAGCTGTACATTTGCTATGTAATCCGCCACACTCATGCCGCTGGTCAGCACTGCCTCACCCGGATTCTCAAGACCGGTCTGGGATGCCCCGTCCTCTGCCTGGGCCAGCTGTCCGGCATCCGTTCCCGTGTCAGCTGCTGCCTGGGTTGCTTCTTCCACATCCCCTGCCTGTGCAAGCTGGTTGGCGTCGGTGCCTGAATCAGCGGCTGCCTGTGCCCCATCCATATCGCTGACAGCATCCAGGTCCGACGGGTCCTGGTCCAGGCTCTGTATCTCCTGAAGCCCTGCCTGGCCATTGAGGGAGGCCGCCTGGTTCTCTGCCAGGATATCTTCATCCGAGATGTCCATGGCTCCCGCCTCATATACCCTGTTTCCATTTGCCAGATCCTTTTTGCCTGCGTAGTTCAGGTACCCTGCTGCTGCAATCATCACGGCCAGTGTGGTGATGATGATCTGGTTCCTGCGGAACAGACGCTTCATGTTCATGTCCTTCATATGCTCTTTTACCTGTTTCATATTCTTGATCTTCATATCCTGCACTCCTTTATTTATTCCACCCTCTTTAATACTTTTATTTTATGTGGGGGAAGGCCAAATAATGCTTCCATTGCCTCAGAAATTTCAGCTTTTACGGTTGGACTGCCTCCGCCCTCCGCGCTGATGATGATTCCGGACAGTTCCGGGCTAAGTTCCTTCTCTATAATGGGGCTGTTCCCGCTTGAGCCGGAGCCGGAACCGGACAGGACCGTGCTTTCCTGTAACTGGTTATTCACCACATCACGGGTGCCTCCGCCGGAATCCTTTTCCTGGGTGGTGCTTGAATTGGTGCTCCGGTCCACATGCACCACCTTTTCGCTGGAGGATTTTAAGACCACCATCACGTCTACCTTCCCCACCCCGTCCACGGATTTCAGGATATTCTTAATCCGGTTCTCCATCTGCGTCTCATAGGAACCCTCTCCCCCTGCCGAGGCCGAGGCAGGGTAAACACTGTCCGGACCAGCCCCGGAGCCGTCCTGGCCCGGTCCATTAAGGGATGCCTGGTCCGCTGCGCCTCCTTGGTCATTTTCCTGTGTATCCCCTGTCCAAAGGGGGACCGCACCCTGGTTCGGGCTGACCTGTCCTGCCTGGCTTTTCTCATCCTTTACGGTACTTTTACTGCCCGGCAGGGGAAATGACAGAATCATGAGAAGTACCCCCACCAGCAGCAACAGAAGCCATTTTTCCTTAGTCATCTTTCCACTGAACTTTGATATGCGATTCTTCCAGCCCATAGTACTGTGCCACCTTTCCTGTTAAATGCTCCAAGCCAGGATTACCGTCCTGCTTCTTTCCCACATCCCCGCCGTCCTTCAAAGCGTCCTCCAAGGCATCCTTTCGACTGTCCTTTTCCTCGTTCTTCCCACCACTTTCACCATCGTCCTCCCCCAGCTCCACAGGCCTGACCTCAATGCTGCCCACATTGCCCGCCTCCACATTCACAGGCCTGCTTACCATGTATTCTTCCTTCCCGCTTTTCTGTTCCTTATCATCCTTTACTTCCATGCGGATTTCTTTCACCTGGCCGTAAGTGCTGCTGTTCCTGTCCCCGTCTATCTGCACCTGTGCGCGGACACAGGTAAGGCCGTCCGCTGCCGCCATGGCAGCCACATCCGCTTCCACTGCATCCTGATACCGACCAAGGATCTGGTCCAGACGTTTTTCATCCATGTTCCACAGACGGCTTTTTAAATCGCTGGCATCGTTATGGAGGGAAATGGACTGGAACATGGAGGAAATCTGTTCATCCAGACGCATTTTCCCTGTAAGCGGACTTACAACCAGGAGGATCAGTACCATCCCGGCAAAAAAGCGGATGTATTTTTCGTATTTTGAATCTGCCAGGAGATTGTTTACCACTGCCAGGAAAATCATGAAGTATATGATATTTTTGACCCATCCGTATACTGCCTGCATTGGCTCCTCCTTCCGGCACGATAGCTATGATGCAAAGTAATTCACATTCGTTGAGGCGCAGGTGATTGCAATGGATATCATGAACAGGAACATGGAATACAGCACAATCTGGATCAGCATTTTATGTCCCTTTGACACCCCTGAGACACAGGATACGATCCGCTTATCACACACGGGCTGCATCACCGCCGCCACACACTGGTACAGGACCATCAGGACCATCAGCTTGATGATGGGAATGACCGTGATGACCGCCAGCACCACCACGGCGGCGGCGCCTATGGTGTTCTTAATCAGGACGCCTGAGCCCAGCACCATCTGCGCCATGGCCCCTGCCCCCTGCCCCAGTCCGGGTATGATTTCTATCAGGCGTTTCATTCCAGCCTGCCCGGCCGCGTCCGCATAGGGCAGGATCATTGCCTGTATCAGATGGAACCCCACCACCAGGCCCGTAAGTGTCTTAAGGCTCCAGCCCACTGCCTGTTCCAACAGCTCGGTCAGCTTGGAAAGCAGGGCCTCCTTCACCACATGGCTGCCCAGCACCATAAGCACATAAATCCGAACCATGGAAAGCAGGACCGTGCTGCACAGCCACTGTATCAGGGTTACCGCTCCCAGCATCCCCTCATAGAGGGCCAGGGCGCTCATGCTGCCCCCGGAAAATGCCACCGACATGAAGTAAGCAGGCATGAGCAGCCGCATGAATTCCAATATCTGATCCAGCACCTGGGCCGCCACCTGGAGGCTGGCCGTAAAGCTGGCGGCCAGGCAGGTAAACAGCAGAAGGTAGGTTACGAAAAAACCTGCATCGGATATCTGCCCGCCTTTAAAAACAGAAGACACATTGGAAAACACGGCTCCGATGATTCCGATTGCAGCCACCTGGAACAGCATGTGACCGCCTTTGCCCACCTCGGAGAACAGGGTATTCCTGATACCTGCCCCCGCTTGTCCCAGGACCCCGCCCAGATTGCCTTTCACCAGCTCTTTCATC
>SKEY01000397.1_pt1 | contig 72364 bp, 76 predicted proteins | sample 4843871 | NCBI WGS metagenome assembly SKEY01 (sample SAMN11008797, study PRJNA524170) | human gut metagenome | biome: Human fecal sample; material: Feces; isolation source: fecal sample from pouch patient p36 | host: Homo sapiens | place: Israel: Tel-Aviv | collected 2016-12-04
CCTGACTTAATGCTTTCCAGGGTTCAAATAAGTTATTAATCGCAATTGATGATTTATTTGAGCTGTGGAAGGTAAACGCGGTTCTGAATGTCTCTTAAAATCTGTCTCAAATATTGACTTCAATCCATCTTGGAAGGCAACTGATAAGTAGCAACTTTGATTTCTTGCAAGACAACGAGGGCAGTATGGGTTACTTCTGCGCGACAGATTTCCTGGGCAAGAATATGCAATGGGGAACTATGCGTACGAAGTGACTTCCACACGCAAGATTGCAGAGAATGTCGTCAAGCTTGTCCTAGATCAGAATTACAAGGACAATAATGCGACCTTTGCGCGGAATCTCAAGACAATGAAGGATTATCATCTGTTGAATCAGCAATTGATTGATTTGTTGCACGCTATCAAGCAACCGAGGAATGAAGCTTCGCGCACACTTGAACAATACTGTCGCCGCACACTCTATACCAACAGCATATCAGCCGAAAGCGGCGAATATTTCCAGCTATGACCTGCTGGCCGTTGGAATTATTCGCCGCTATTTTTGTGCACATTATGTCAGCTAATTGAGGGTATAAAAACAGGAGTGACCATGAAACTATTTGATGACGGGGAAAAACAGACAACCACACATTGCGGGCGGCCCATATACACTTTCGAGCAGATCAAATGTTTATTTTACTTTGTCATTTTTGAAGATTCGTTTCCTGTAATCTCATCAATCCACGCCTGAAAAGTTTGAATCACAAAATCCGTGGGGTTAGGCGTAACTGGTCTCTCGTCTTTGAGGCTATGACTAAACTCAAATGCAATTCGATGCGTACGCGGTGAATCTTTAATTACGAGTTTGCCAGAACTCATCGGGCGATTTCGCGCTGGGTAAAAGCCAAGACTCAAGCGCAACCCTCGTGTTAACTTTCGAAGAGCTTCTCCTGCATCGGTCATTTCATTGCCGTTTGGATCGGCAACTTCGACATGAATGGCATCCGGATCAATACCACTATCCTCGATGTTTTGTTCAAAATTCATCTCGGTAAAAAGTGGCGCATAGTCGTCAACTAGCGCTTGCATGCGTTCTTCTGATTCAATTTTGAACTTGTCAGGATCAATAATACAGAGATGGATCTGTGCCTTATAGCGTTCAAAAATGCGCTGTTGAGCAGCGGCTTGAGCTTCGTAACCGACTAACGGATATTCAAATTGTGTCATTGCGATTACCTCGTGCAATCAGCAATGCCGATTGGATATTGAAGCGCATTGATGATATTCTCAACGTCCTTCGACGAAGCTAGTGTGAGATTTGCGTTAACGATCGAGCGGCTTTTGGTTCTTCGCCCAGTTCGTTGCTGAATAACTAAATCAAGGTAGCTGGCTGCGGCTTCTCCATGCAGTGGGAATTGATAATCTTCAAGTTTTTCAATAATAATAATCACCTCGAAATCATTGCCGAGCATACGTTTGCAAAATGCGAGTGAAAATGTGAGTTGAGTGGAACATATGCGAACTGCTTTTAGATTTGGCTTGCTTACGTGCTAATAGTGGAAAACGTAAAGTTGTAAGAAAATGTTTCGAGCCAAAATGCCAACGGATTTTCTGCTTTATACTCAACGGATGGCATAATGTGAGTACAAAGCGGATTTATGTCATGAGGTGATCTAAATGAGTCAACAAGATGAAATCATTAAATTCCTGAATAAAAACCGCGGTCAAATTACATCTAAGACATCCGAGTCAATGGGAATCTCATCCAGAGTACTGCGTAATATGTATGCCCATGGTCTGCTTGAAAGGTTGGCACCGGGTGTTTATATTGATCCACTTGAGTTTGGTGATGATATTGCTGCACTGCAGTATAGCCTTTCTAAAGGCATTTTTTCAAAGACACAGCGTTATTTCTTTATGGAATGATTGACCGGACACCAAGCACCTACGAAATGAACTTCCCTTTGCCTTACGCGTATAGTACTAAAACGAATGCACCAGTTAAGATATATCGATAGAAACAGGAACTTTATGAAATTGGCATAACGTCAACTAAAACTCCGGGGGGACATCTAGTTAAAGTTTATGACATTGAGCGCACTTTGTGTGATATTCTACGAACACGTGATAGGTCTGATGCAGAGACAATTAAACAAGCTATGAATAGTTATGCCCACCAGAAAGGTAAGAATCTCCGTCAGTTGATGACTTACGCAAGAACATTCAAAGTTGAGGAAGAAATTAGAATGTACATGGAGGTTCTATTATGAAACTGGGGTTTGTTGACCAAAGGCAGTTTTTGGCTAACGTCAGAAAGTTGGCAAAGGAAAGAAGAATTTCGCCGCAGATTATGTTGCAGGAGATCATTTTAGACGACCTGATTGACCGAATCTCGAATTCTCGTTACAAAGATAATTTGGTTTTAAAGGGCGGATTCTTGATTGCATCACTGATTGGAACTGATACTCGATCAACCCGCGATATGGATACATCAATTATTGGCTTACCAGTAACGGAAGGTAAAATGAAAAGCGTGTTTCAAGAAATTTTTGATATCAAGTTACCGAATGACATCATTAAATTATCGGTTGTGAAAATTGGCGATATCAGGAATGATGATGAGTATTCTGGTTACCGAATTCATATCCACGCTCAACTCTATACTACGTGAGTTGATGTTAAAGTAGATGTTTCGACTGGTGACGCCATCACCGAGCGTGCAATTCAATATGGACACAAAATGATACTTGAAAATCAGACTGTTCCAATCATGGCATATACGGTTGAAACCATTATTGCCGAAAAGTTAGAGACAATCATTAGCCGTGCTGAGACGAGTCCACGATTGAAGGATTTTTACGATTTATATTTGCTCAATAATCAGGATAAGGCGGAAATAAGGTTTGATGTATTAAGTAAGGCGATACAAGCAACTTCTGCCAAACGAGAAACGACTGATCAATTGGGAACCTATATTTCCGTATTAGTGGCGCTTAAAACAAGCCAAAGTCTTCAGAAATTATGGATTGCTTATCAAAAGTCTAATGAATATGCGCACGGGATTGAATTCGCCGCTACATGTGATGCGGCGATTGATTTAGTCCGTCGATCGGGTATAAATTAACATAGACAGCGTTTGTAAAGGTGTAGTAGAAACTAGCTTTGCTTTGATGATAATGAATAGCGAATTGATTTGAAACGGCTTTCCATTTTTTAGAAAATTCAAAAAATGGTCCAGTACTCTACTAAAAGAATATTGGACCATTTTTCATAAAATATATTGTGCCTTCATCGCTAAACCATTAATCACCCTGAACAATCTTCGCAAATCCCATCCGCAAATCCTGATTCTGCGTCTCACTAAAATACAACCAGTTATTGTCATTACCCTGATTCTGCTGAGTCACGAGCACCTCTGGCTGACCATTGTGTAACGTAAAAAGATAAACATGTTTCCCTAGATAAGGTTCGTGGGCCGCATCTGAATAGATTGCGACAATTGTATATTCAGCATTGCTTTCACCACTGGTGCTCAGTGCCCAGGTGACCGCCTTATCACCAACTGCCATTGCCATGGAGCCGGGGTAGTTGGTGCCAGCTTGCCCTAATTCATCGGGAATCTTCAACCCGTACATATCAACACTGTGTCCTTGCCAGTAACTTTCGTATTGCTGACCCATTGTTTTGCTCCAGCTGGCCATGAAAGTAGCTAGCTTCGCGCTTTTGGCGTTAGACCAGAAGGGTTGCTCTGTGGTTGAATGACTGGCATCGCTGGTGCTCGAAGCGATCTTGCTTGAGCGGGAGGATGATTGCGAAGCCTGATTGCTTGAAGTCTGCTGACTAGTTTTCTTTGAACTGCTTGAAGGACTTGCCTGTTGCTGATGACCACACCCGACCAATCCTAATCCAAGAAAAAGCGTACAAACAGCAATGAATGTTTTTTGCATAATAGACCTCCAAAGTAATGACTTTCCAGAAGCTATTATACATGAACGGGATAATGCTTTAACTGACCTGTGCTGAAAATAGCAAGTTCGGTTCGAAAACAGCATAGAGAAGAGAACGCTATTTTGCAGCAATAGAAGGCACATGTCGTTTTCACATTCACTAGCTGATAAAATGAAGTTGAATGACAATCTGTGATTGAGCGACGAGAGGCGGGGCCGGCCAAAAAAGCTAGTTCTAATACGATGAATCGTGATCGAATTGGTCTATTTGCTACCCGGGAATAAGAAGTCACATGTTGAAAAGAATGTTGTGTCAATTTAGAGTTTTGCTTTTTATTGACTGAACTTTAAAGCATTAGTTGAGTGAGATAGAGGCAGGCACGAAGTTTTAGTGCTTCATAGTTTTACCCAGCGCCGCATCAACAATCTTCTGCAATGCCCGAATCATCTCCGGATCCTTGATCAAGGTAACAGAGGCAGCCAGCGTCATGACTTCATCTTGGTCATCACCAAACGTAAAAAATTCCTGCAAACTGACATCCAAGCCTTTCACGATTCGTTCCAATGTACTTATTCGTATATCGCCGCGACTGCCGCGTTCAATTCTGGCCAACATGGAGACATCCATGTTGGCTTTTTCGGCTAATTGTTCTTGCGTCATTGATTTGCTGAGGCGCAGGTCGTGAATTCGATGCGCAATTTTTTCTTGTAATGACACCGTTTAACCCCCTATCAGGCATTCGTCATAGTATCAACGCTACCTGACTCAGGATTGAAGGATTAGTGCTAATTGAAACACTTTTTAAATATATATGGGCTTATTAGACCATGGCGGTTTATAATAACACGTGTGATGGATAGCCATTGCATAAAAGTTGCACGTAGGCTAGTGACATTAAGTTAGCCACTGCGACGATAGCTCATAATAAAAACAGATATCGTTAGGATAATCGATATCTAGAAAGCATCAGGTCCAACAGCCTTCAATGCTAGTAGGTCTTGTGCGGGGTAGTCAACCGAATTGATATAACGGTGTGGCTGGTGAGATGGTGGCCGGTTATCGTTTTGTGAGCTTGAAAAGTGCGTGGGGCGCTTATCATGACTCACAATTAAATAAAAGAGGTTCTGTTTAGAAAAGTTGAATGCGGTCATTTGGGGTGGCATGTTTTCGACGATAAACAGGACTTAAATAGTCAGCAGTTTATAACTTGCCGACTTGGATTTGGCTGTTTTTCACAGCAGTAGTACTTCATCAATTTGATGGGGTGCTTTTTTAGATTGTAGTAGTGGATCTGTCTGCGTATCAGTTAGACTAGTTAAAAATAATTTGACCGAGCGCCAAAAACAACGCTGGGGATCCTTCCCCAACGTTGCTTTTGGCACTGCAGAGCGTTAAAAGATCAGAAGAGTTCTCTCTCAAAGATTGCCAGAATTAAAACCGCTTCGATCGCATCTTCTGAACCATTCCAAGCCCAAATGTCGCTAGCAACATTAGGAAGCCTACAATGCCGCCTTTTTCGAAAACGCGATTACCGGTCTCAGGTAAATCTTTGGAAGCTTTCTGCTCTTCATGTTTGGCGGTATCAGCTGCAGGAGTCGCATTCGTCTTTTGGGGTGTTGGTGAGCTCGGAGCATCCGCTTGTTTGTCAGCCGTTGGAGGAACACCTGCCTGATCGTTCTTTGTGGCAGGATCAGAAGCTGACTGTGAGGGATCATCAGCTGAATTTTCATTCGTTGACGAGTTTTTCTTCTCCGAGAGTCGAATGGTGTAGTACATGTGCCCGTCTTGGCCCATCGTCGCGCCAAAACCGACTGCGGCTACGTCTGGTTGATAGAGGTCGTCGAGGTTGAGTGTGCCCGGACGATCATCGAGTTGCAGGATGCCGGTTGCGACTAAATCTTCTGCACCTTCACCTTCATCATGTTCGAAGGGAATGGTATCACTCGATAGTGTGATGAGGTTTGTGTCAGGGGATGACGGATCTGCTGGTGTGACGGTTCGTGGCTTCTGCGGGTTGGCCAGCTGATTAGCGTTGGCACTGGCCGTTTGTTGCGCGGCGTTTTGGAGCTGCGGGTCTAGATTGAGTGGGGCTAAACCTTTGTTGGCTCGCTCCTTGTTTAGTAGCCGGTAGAAGGTGTCGGTGACATCGCTCATCTTTGGTTGGTAGGCACCATCGGAAGACTGATAGTACATGGTGACGATGTGGGCAGCATCGTCTTTTTTCCAGTAAATGTATGAAAAGTCTGGGAACGGCAAGACGGCGATTTTGTCACTGGCTACAAGGTCATCTGGCTTGAGCGACTTGCCATCGAGGGTTTTGTACGCAACGGTGTAGGTGTCCTGACTTGGGGTCTCAGGCTTCGCTCCGTAGTTGATGTAGGCGACGAATTCGCCACTTGGCAGCCGACCAATTGCGAGACCGTAACTGGTTGCGCCTTTGGGGAAGGAGGCGGCGATTCGATTCGCCACCACTTCGTCTGTCCACTTCACGGCACTGGGGTCGGGATTAAATGTTTCGACCGAACCGCCTTTAGCTACTAATCCGGCGTCCGTGAAAGCTTTGTTATTCGCAGTGTTATCGGGTCGAAGCACTGAGTCGGCTTGAATGGCCTTGGCAAGATCAGATGCGGCTATTTGAGCGACTGTATCATCATGCTGACTACCTTTTTGTTGGAGGGCGGCGTCAACGAGTGATTTGATGTGCGCTAAGTTTGGCTGATAGGCCTGCGCAATCGGTAAGTAGAGCAGCCGTTTTCCGGATGAATAGTTATAAAAATAATCATGGCCATTGGCGCTGATTTTTTCTGGCGGAGCCGTTGGCGTTGCGCCGGGGGTGACCACCATGATGGGTCCGGCAATTGGCTTAAAAGTTGAAAAGTCAGTGTAAACCGGCGTTGCGTCAGCGTCACTGGCTGCGTTGACGGTAGCCGGCAACGTGACCAGCGCACTGGTAGCAATACCACCACCGGCAAGGGCAGCTACAATTATGAGGGTACTTGTGAGTGGCAGATGCGAGGAACTAGACATAAAAAGCACATCCTTTCGAAGTTGAAAATCGTAATCGTTACGATTAACATACAAAAGTGTACGCTGACCGTCCTAGTTAACACAATTGCGGTATAAGATCATTTGCAAGTTTTATGATTATTTTTCAGTTTTTTGAAAGTGAAAGGCTGGTTTTGATAGACAACGAGTCGGATGGCGTTGAAGCGAAAAGTGATTTGAGTCTAAAGTGGGATTGCACATTTTTAGGGTATTTGGCAATCAAACATGCAAATAATTGTGGTGGGTTACCAATTTGACAGGAACTTCAATAGTCACAACATAGGAGCAAGCTTAATGAAAAATTCACTGGCCAATGTTCAAGCGCGGCGAGCTGACATTGAACGACTGGTTGATCGGCACGGAATTGCAACTGTGAAAGGATTGGCACTTCGGCTCAAGGTTTCCGAAATCACGATCAGGCGCGACCTGAAAATATTGCATGCCATGGAGCGGATTAAATGGCACAACGGTCTTGTTGAAGCGATTGCCGGACATGGTGGGGGTGAGCAGAGAACTTTGGCGGTGATTGCCCAAAAGGTTGCGGCGGCTGTTCCCCATTACATTGCGCGGTACAGCACCCTTTTCATGAACGCCAATTCATTGTGTCTGCAAGTCATCAATGAACTGGCTAAAATACCAGTGACCGTTATCACCAACAATCCGTGTGCAACTGCCTGTGCGCGGCATGAGGGCACTAAGATTATAATTACAGGCGGTAGGGTCAATACAAAGAAAAGTGTGCTGGCTGGCAGTGAAACGTTGAACTTTTTGTCGTCAAGGATAGCCGATGTCACCGTGATCGGCTGTGATGGTATCTCGGTTGACGGTGGCCTAACTTCAAGTAATGCAGAGGCGGCAGCGATCGATTCAATGATGGTCACAAAGGCGAAAAAATGTGTCATCTGCCTAGCAGATTATCGAAAAATTGGTGCTACCCAGCAGTATCACATTGCTGATCTTGGCAAGGTTGATATTTTAATCACAGATAGTTTTGCAGATGAAGCGGTGTTGCAGCAAGCGCGCAGAAAAGGTATTAACGTCATTCAAGTGACCGTTTGGTAAGGGAAATTAGTTTGACAAATAATAAAAACCTCGGGCAAAATTTTCAAATTTTGCCCGAGGTTTTTGGTAGTATTTAATGATTTCCCATTTAAAAATAATGATGCTGATTTGAGTAACGCAATTTTTACAAAAATGCAGATAGTACCAAGATTGACTGTTTTAAATAAAACAGTTTTATCGACTGCCATAAATCGCCTTCAGTCCCGCAATATCGCCTGCCGACAACTGACTAACACCTTGCGTAATTGGATACATAACGGATGCTTTTGACTGACTGTGATCGAGTCCCAACGCATGGCCGAGCTCGTGCATCGCGACTGCATCGTTGACCGATTGTAAAGGATAAGAAAGATTCAGACTGGCGCGGGCGTGGTTGATGACAGTGACTTGGCTGCCATAGGTTTCAACAATAATTGTCGGGCCGCCAGCACCGAGTTCCGTTGAGCCAAAACTCTCTGCTGACATTTCTTTTTTATAACTGGAAAACGTGATCTGGTTATCGGATTTTTTACCTTGACCGGCAACCAGTTTGACGATGCCCGTTGCGTTATACGCTTTGACGGCTTTTAAAAAGACATCGTGTTCAGACTGTGGCAAGTCGTCATCAAAATGGTAGTAATAGACACTTCGAAGTTGGTGCCCTTGAACAATACTCAAGGCTGGTGTGGCATCGACCGCTTGACTCGGTGTGGCTGAAGGTACCTGACTCGCTTGACTTGGCGCGGTGCTGGCAATTGACGCACCATTTTTTGCGACAGATCGCGGACCGCCGTTTAGCCAAGTGCTGACGGTATCAGTTGTGGCGGTCCAGACATTGCTAATGCCTTGCTTGACGGTGTTGCGAGCAGCGATCGGCACCGGACTTTCAGTGCTATAGATTAAAAAGATGCCAGCCACAAGCATAATCAGCCAAAATAAACGGTTGCGATGTTTCATGAGTGGCCTCGTTTCCAAAATGAGTTTGCAAAAGCATACTGTTATTGTATGTTACCTTATCGCAGTTTGTCGTGCAGCTTTGGACTGAATTTTTAAGGATATCGCAGGATTTAGACACTTTTTTGACAAGTTTTACCTTACTGTTATTTGATGACATGGTTTGTCCATTAATCGGTCAATAACAACACTAAATAAGATCTCAAGATTAGCTTTAGATTGGACAATGGCTAATGATTTTTGAGTAAGGGAAAAGTCATTTATGAGAAAACACTTTGATTTTAAATAATAGTTACAAGCCCAGGTAATAAGGAAGTATAATAACAATTGTATTTGAATGAAAAAGACTTGGAGGAGTAAAGATGAGAGCAAAGAGACAACAACTTTGGTCAGCACTTACAGATAAAGAACATAAGGTTACCTTGGTTCATAGTAAGCATCATGGTTGGTTGGCCATTGGATTGACCGCTTTTGCATTGGGGACAGCGGGCTTCAGTTTGGCAACTAGCGGTCAGGTTGTGCATGCAAGCGATCAACCTTCAACTTCGCAACAATCGAAGGCAAACAATGGACGAGTTTGGACGCTACGGCCAGTCAGTCAGATAGAGGCGCAAATTAAGGCTTCAAATAGTAAGGTTTATGACATTCAGTGGGGCGATACACTGTCAACGATCAGTGAAGCGCTGAACCACACAGGTTTTACAACCTCAGTTGATCGTCTGGCTGCCATCAACCGGATTGCCAACGTGAACTTGATTTACGCTGGTGCTAAGTTGTCACTTCAAGGTAGTGGCGACAACGCAACAGTAACGACGCAAAATGCTGCCGGGACGAATCAGACGTTTAATCTGAATCCAGCTAAACCGGCACGTTTAACGCCAGCGCAACAGGCTGAAGTGAAATACACAACTATTGGTGGCTCAGGTTCTGGCGCTGGGCAGCAAGGAATTACCTCAGGAACAGGTATTGATCAGATTGCCAAAGATAATGACGCCGCCATTAAGGCAGCTGCGGCAGCCAAGGCGAAAGCAGAAGCTGAAAAAGCAGCTATTTTAAAGCAAAAAGTAGAAGCTGAAGCCAAATTGACGGCTTTGCTCAATACTGAGAATGCTCAAACATTGACCGATCTTCAAGCCAAGCGGACAGCTGCCCAAGCTGCTGTTGACGCAGCCAAAACCAAGGTTGATGCGGCCCAAGCAAAATTGCCAGCAGCCCAAACTGCAGTGGCCCAAGCGCAAGCCGCTTTTGACACCGCCAATGCAGCTGTGAATGCTAAGCAGGCTGCTGTTGATCAAGCATCTGCGCAGGTTAAAACACTTTCTGCTCAGATGACAGATTTACAGAATCAACTGAACACGTTGACCGAGCAAACCAAAGATAATCCGGACTCACAAGCAACGATTACGACTGTTAAAGCTCAGCTAGCTGTTGCACAAGGCAAGCTGACTAGTTATGAAGGCCAATTAGCTGATGCAACAGCTGCCTTGGCAGAAGCCAAACAGGCTGCAAACCAAGCGGTTCAAAATCTCAACACGGCTAATCAGGCACTGATCAGCGTTGACAATGAAGCCAAAGCGGCCCAAAACGATTTTGCACAGGCACAAACGACCTTAAAGGCACTCCCGACATCGGTTGCCAGCCAAAATAGTCAAGCCGCGCAAGCAGTCAAAGCACAACTCGCTGATCTGAATACGAAGATCAACCAGCTTGATCAAAAGATTAAGACTTTAGATACCCAGATAGCTACATGGCAGGATCAGTTGACCATAGCCCAAACCAATGTGGAAGCAGCCAAGACCAATATAACAACTGCTGAAACACAAGCATCCAAGGTTGATACGACAGACCATCAACAGACATTGCCAGCAGTTCAGCAAACAGTTGCTGATGCAGAAAAGACAATTCCAACAATCCATGTTCCACAGGATACCGAAAAGCAGGTTACGATTAACAAAGATGAAAATGGTCAGGTCCTAACCGATCTTACTGGTTACAAGTTGCTCACGGCTGGTACCCCAGTTAAAACGGTAGAAACATTGGCTAATGGTGATACCATTACGACTTATACTACGACCAATATCTATCACAAGATTGCGCATCAAGTTGTCAATAAAACCGTGAACGTGGATGAAGCCGGCAATGTTTTGACCAGCACAGACGGTTACACAAAGGTCTCCAGTTCGGATAAATCCGTTGACACCACTGATCCTAAGTCTGGTGACATCACAACCACAGTCACGACAACGGTTGTCTGGAAGAAGACTGAGACGCCGACTCATGTGACTGTCAATAAGACTGTGAACGTGGATGAAGCCGGCAATGTTTTGACGAGTACGGACGGTTACACGCAGGTATCCAGTTCCAAGAAATCTGTTGATACCACCGATCCTACGACCGGCAATATAACCACCACCATTACGACAACCGTTGTTTGGAAGAAGAACGAGACCCCAGCGTCAACACACACGTACGACCTTAAGACAGTTAATGAAGACAAATCGGGTCATGTTTTAACAAATACAGACGGCTATTCAATTGTATCCAGCTCTAAAGAGTCGGTTGATGCAACGGATCCTAAGACCGGCAACATTACCACAACTGTTACCACAACCGTTGTTTGGGAAAAGACGCCGCAGCGTTTGATCAAGAACCAAACCGTGAACCTGGATGAGTCAGGGAAGGTTTTGACCAACACGAATGGTTACAATCAGGACTCCAGTTCTGTCAAGACAACGGATGTCACGGACCCTGTAACTGGAGATGTGACGACCACCTTCACGACAACGATTATCTGGAAGAAGGACACGACAGGTAACAATGTCATTAACAAGACGATTAATGTTGATGAAAATAACAAAGTGTTGACTTCGACAGATGGCTATTACTTCCTAGGAAGTGGGACAACATGGCTTTCTAGTGGGGGCACCACGACTGTAACAGTCACAAACAAGTATCACAAAACGCAAGCCACGACCGTTTATAAAGAAGTTGATCTGGACGAGGGCGGTTATCCGTTGACAGACAAGACTGGTTATATCAAGGTTTCGTCTACGCCAACTTCTACGACGGCCCTCGCAGGCAACTGGGACACCGTTACCACGGTCACGACAACCAATATTTGGCGCAACGTTGAGGCTGCCGGAACCATCATCGGCGCCATCAAGAGTGTCAACGATGCGACAACGAAACTCATAGAAAAACAGATTCAGACAAATGATCAGAAGGTCTCCATTGAACAAGCTGAAGCATACACTGACGCCGATTTGACGCTAGCAGTTGCCAAGAAGTTCAATGTGCTGGTTAATGGTGAGCAAGCAAGAACTGGTCGTACACAGACTGTGCTCACATCTGATCCAAAAGCCTACAAGATGGAAGCGCCGCGCGCGGTCGAAGTCATGTATAAATTCAGCCACACCCGTCCAGTCAATCCACCAGCAACTGGCTCGCAAAATGTCACCTACCAAAAGGGCGAAGTCTACATGAATCGCAGCACTGAAAACATCTCGACTTCTTCGCTCTGGAAAAAGGATGTTGACGGTAGTGCTGATAAACTCAGCACACTGATTGCCAATGCGATGTTCCAACAGTACATTGTTGATGAACGTCCAGAAAACAATCACGGCGTAACAGGCGGTCACTACGAAAACATCATTAACTCTGGCTTCAAGAATATTGTTATCGGAGTTTATGTCGTTGATCAGGGTGACTACTACGCAGCGTCAACCGCCGTTGCTACAGGTAATGATGGGACTTACAACGGCAATTAATGTTTGCCTAAAATGATCTTTAACCACGCTGGTGCTGCGGAATCTCTTTCGCACGCGGGTTCGATTCCTGCGGTGGTTCTAAAGTATCAAACATCTGGATGGATAATCTTAGGATTCTTTCTCCAAAAAACAGGATTGGAATTTACTGGTGACTAACTCAGGGCAAGTCGTTGTCATCGACTTTGGTGAAGCTCGGCTTGGCCCGAAGTTGTTGGACTTTGCGGCGTTGTTTCAAGGTTTTATGCCGAAAAATAAACAGGATCTAACGGCATATTTGAATGACTTCTTAGCTTTATCTGGGATTCAAATTACTGACCGCCATCTTTTTCTGATGACGGTTCAGCTTTGGTTGGTGAAGGGGTTGTTGATTGTCATCAATGAGCAAGCTAGTCTTGCAGGCGTTTTTCAAAATGCAATCGAACTTGTTTCATCACTGGTATGATCAAATGAATGGTTAATTCACTCGCGCACAATTGATTTTCCCGCCCGAAAGTGTCACACTAAAAGTAAGTAACAAGAAAGGTGACGATACAATGGCAACGATCAAATTATCGCAGGCTTTTGTTGATTTGATGAAGAAGAAGCATCTTGATCAGAAGACGTTGTTGCTGATTACAGATGATGGTGGCGGGCGGTATTCGTTGCAAGGCGGCGCCTGCAGTATCGGGACGAAATTTACGTTGATTGTGCTTGATCAACCGGATTCGGACTATCAGGTGAAATTGGAAAATGATGCCGGTCTGGATCTATATACGTCTGACTATGACATGATTTTCTTTGCTAGCGGTTTAGCGATGGATTTTCAAAATGGGGCGATCAGCATTAAGGATGATGCTCACGCTTATTTGGATGGCAGTGTTCGAATTGCCAATGGTGCAGATGTGTTGGCAGCCTTCAAAAAGGGAATCATGGTTAGCGGCGCAACTTGTTAGCAAAATTGGTGCTGTGATGATTTAGCGCATTAGTGAAAATGAAATGGGTACACTTTTTGTGTTGCTGATGAGGCAAATTAATTGACGATGGTTTTGTCGTCTGCTAAGCTACAGCTAATAAAATTTGAAACAGAACGGAGGCATTTTCCAATGCGGATCAATGGACGCTTTACCCTATCAAATTTGAACGCAGGGACTGCGTTGGCAATCAGTTTTTTGGTTGCGGTCCGCGGGGATGCTTCTGGTCGTTAATCATGTGTATGTTTTATTTGCGTTGATTAAAGGCGGCTGCGAAGCCGTCTTTTTGTGTGGCCGCGAGCAAGTGTGTTTTGAAGCTGTCGCGTAGGTGCATGATGTTGCCAAAAGCGCAGTCCCAACAGTTATCGATTGGCCAGACCAATCGCTTGAAGGGGACTTAAAGCATGCAAACTATTTTACGAATCACTTCTATCCGATATCGCTGGTTGCTTGGCTTACTGACACTACGAGTGCTGATTGATGGTTTTAACGTTTTAATTTCGATGCTGATACAGCTTGGTTTGACCGTTGCACTTTCAGGACAGGTCAACTTGCTTGTGGCCATTTTTGCTGGAATGTTAGCGGCAGCGGTTGTCTACACTGGGATTTATTTTTTGTCAGGCGTTGTCACAGAACGTCTCAAACGACGAGCCAGTGGTGACATTGCGACCGCTTTGATGGCTAACTTTTTGCAAGACGACGCGACACAGGTGCCCGATAATGGAACTGCCACTAATTTGATCGTAACGGACACGCAGCATATCATGCAATTTTTGGATGCAGGGGTTTTGCCACTGGTCGATTTTGGAATCACGGTTTTTCTTGGCGTCATTTATGTCGTGACGCAGTCTTGGCAGTTGGCACTGATGTTTGTAGCATTCGGCGGTTTATTTGCCGGAGTTTCGCGGGGCTTGTTTCGTCAACAAAATCAAGCGCAAACGACTTTTATTCAAATTGATGACAAGCACAAAGCGTTTTTCAATGATTTTTTGGCAAATGTCGCTGTGGTTCGCAATCTGAATGTGTTTGCTTACAGTCGTCAGCGACACGCTCATTATTTTCAGCAAGCGGCGCCAAGCATGGAGCAAATGGCAACGGCCTCTGGCGCGCTTGCCGGTATTTTCAATGGTGGCGTCTATTTGGCTGAGGTCTTAACGTTGATGGTGGGCTTTGCCATGTTAACCGGCACTGGGAGCTCAGTTGCCGGTCTGTTAGGTGCCTGGAATGCTGGCGTGGGCTCAGTCCTATGGCCATTTTTGGGATTAGCGCCGACGATTGGTTTCTTGGCTCAGCAACGAACATCTATCGATCGCGTATTGCCACGACTGACACAGCAGGTAATGCCGGTATTTTCGCCTATGAAGGGGGACTATCAGCCGGATACGATCACAATTCGCGGCACAAAGGTGAGTTTCCATTATCCGCAAACGAATCGGGAGATTTTGCAACATTTGGATTTTCAAATTCATAATCAAGGCATCACCTTTTTGATCGGCGCAAATGGTGCTGGGAAAACCACCTTACTGAAGCTGATTCTCAACGAATTGCAGCCAACGACTGGCAAAATCGAGATTCAGGGTGTGCCTGCTAAAATCAAATCAGCATCGTTGTTTGCGTTTGTGCCGCAGCGGAGTGTGATGTTTACGGCATCCGTGATGGCTAATTTGCTATTGGCTTCTCAGGCTGATCCGACAAAGTTGCCAGCATTATTACAGCAACTGCAACTTGACCGGTATGCTGCCGATCTTGACCAGACGTTACAACCTAATCAATTGTCTCCGGGTGAACAGCGTCGATTAGGAATTATTCGCGGTATTGCCGCAGATCGTCCATTTATTGTTTTGGATGAACCATTTTCGGACATTGATACGGTTAATCAACAAACAGTCATGCAACTGCTGCGGCAGGAAGCTAAGAAGCGCGGGGTTGTGATCATTACGCACACGTTTGATTTTGTGACTGCGGCCGATCAGGTGTTGAAGGTGGGTGATCACCATGATAACTGATTTGAAAAAAGTTTGGCGGCTAGTTGACAGTCCACTTGTCTCGATTTTATGGTTGCTGGCCTTGGGGTGTGCAGGTCTTGAGTTATCACTGGCACAAGTGATTCAAAGTGTGATGCAACATGCTGCTTTTACAGTCAGCATGATCCTGTTAGCTGCGGCTACAGCTTTGGCGATAGGGTTAGGCCGCTTTGTGATGGCAAAGCTGCAAACGCGCGGTCAGTATCAATTGATTCAAAGAATTCAAACGCAATTGATGGCAGCTTTAATGAATGGGCCGATTGCAACTGACAATCAAGCTAGCGGGCGGCGGGTCAACGGGTTCACCACGGATGCGCAGACTGCTGCGCCGTTGTTGATGCGCTCCATGACGGCTTTGGTGGTTGGTGGTTTTTCCTTTTTAGCCGCTGGAACATTTGGTCTATTCAGCTCTTGGCAACTAACGCTATTGATCATCGGTCTGTGTGCAACGGCACTTTTGATTCCGAAGATGATGTCCGGTCGCTTGCAAACAGCGCAAAATCAGCGACAGATTGAGAATAGTCAGATGCAGGAAAGCCTCTTGCAAATTTTGAACGGCCGCGAATTGTTGAAAAGTTATCAAAAAGAACAGTTTGGTATGCAACTATTCAGCGGCGCCTATCAGAGGTTTTCTCAGGCACAGTATCAGATGGGGATGCAACAAGTCAAAACAGTTGTGATGGGATTTTCGTTGGGGCTCGTTTTTGACATTGCGATTTTAGGCATTGAGCTGCTATTTGTTGGCTTCAAGGTCATCACCATTGGTCAATTTGCTGCATTTTCCATGTTGACACCGAGTTTTACTTGGTTGTTTTACAGTATGCCAAGTCAGTATGCTGAATTGACGCGCAACTTGGTGTCTGCCAAACGGTTGTTGCCGTTGATCCAATCGCTGCATAAAGAGGAGTTGGCAGGTGGACAGTCGCGACAAAAACCAGCTAAGTTTGTTCTTCGCAATGTCACTTACACTTATCCTGATGCTACGCAACCGACTTTGAACCAGCTACAGTTAAAGCTCGACGTGACTGCACACGCGAAAATGTTGATAACTGGTCCAAGTGGTGGCGGTAAATCAACTTTGCTTCGCCTCATGCTAGGTTTATTGGTGCCACAAGCTGGAACGATTCAGTTTGAAGATACAGACAAGCGCGATCTGGCGGCATCAGCAAACAGCATGAGCTTTGTCCCGCAGGTTGTTGCATTATTTGAGGACACATTGGCCAATAATGTCACGCTTGGCCGGCAAGTATCGGATCAGCAACTGACGCTTGTCCTACACCAAGTTGGGCTAACCGATTTTATTGCGCGTCTCCCGCAAGGACTGGCCACGCTTGTGCATGGCCAAGATGGTGTCAATGTGTCGGCTGGGGAATTGCAAAAAATCGGGATTGCCCGCGCTTTGCTGGCTCAGCGGCCGATGTTACTTTTGGATGAACCGTTCGCAAATCTTGATGCGGCCTCGGCACAGACACTTGGTCTCCTCTTGCGGCAGCTGCCGGTGGCGATGATTGTCATTTCACATCGGCATGATATTGGCCGTTTTTGGGATCATGCAGTCGTGTTGAAGGACGGCCAACTCCATGTGGCGGGCGAAATGTTACCGGGTGATTATTCTCGAAAGATTTAGTTGGCAGGGGTGATAGTCTCACGTATAGTTAAGGCGTCATACTTTTAAATGACACACGGGCTTTTGCAGTTGGCATTTGTCCGCAAACGATAAGGGGGAGACACATATGTTCAACTGGTTGATTTTAGGCCACATTATTTTTGGACTCGTTGCTTTTGCGGGTTCATTGTTGCTGGCACTAGGTTTCCGCACCTCTTTCCATAGCTTGACAGCCGTTCAAAAATGGGGCATTGGTTTGTCGATCGGCGGCTTGTTCGCCACGATGGCCTTCGTGATGTTTACGGCCGCTAATTGGATGCCGGCAATTTTGTTCACACTTGCAGGAATTGCCTTGTTAGCAGTTTTGATGCGCAAATCAGCGCACGCATAGGCGTCAAGTCAGATGGTATTTTTGGTTCAGTTTAGCTGGTTGCGGCAACACGCTGTGATCAGCTTTTTTGTTGCCGGTCAGGAGTAGACAAGCGCATTTCTGTGGAAGGAAAATCCCAGTAATCGTGGTCTCACCTCCAAGTGTCGATTTATTGACTTTAACAACATTACATGCTTTAATGGTTTAAATAATTAAACGAAAGGGTGAAGAAATGTCAAACCTAAAACAGTTGCAAAAAGAACTATCTGATGTTGGTGATTTTCTTGTCGCGCTGGGCGATGAAAAGCGTCAAGCGATTATCATCGCTTTGTTAGCGGATCAACCTTGTCAGGGAAAACGCGTAAGTGAACTGACGACGGCGACTGCGTTATCGCGGCCTGCGGTTTCACATCACCTGAAAATCTTAAAGCAGGCGGGATTAGTGGCATACCGGCGCGAGGGAACGCGGAATTATTATTATTTATCCCATGATACAAGCTCAATTAATCAGCTGAAACAAGTTTTGGATGATGTGACATCCGTGATTCAGGAGGCAGCAAAATGACAAAAGTACTTGTTGTGTTAACGAATACAACCCGTTATCAGCATACAGATGAACCAACCGGATTGTGGTTGGGAGAAGCAGCAGAATTTGTTGATGTGATGCAGCAAGCCAACATCGCGGTTGATTATGTGAGTCCGAAAGGCGGCTTTGTCCCCCTTGATCCACGAAGCATGAAATATACGAACCCAGCAATCATGAAAATATATGAAGATCACGATTTTCAAGAACGCGCTTTGACAGCATCATTACGGCCAGAGCAACTCAATCCAGCTGAATATGACGCCATTTATTTCACTGGGGGCCATGGCGTTATGTGGGATTTTCCAGACAATCAGGCACTTCAAGCAATAGCGCTGGCAATTTATCAGCATCAAGGATACGTGACATCAGTTTGTCATGGCGTCGCTGGTTTGCTAAATATCAAAGACCAAGCTGGTCAGTATTTGATTGCTGGCAAGAAGATCACAGGTTTTACACATGCTGAAGAGATTTTAGCCGGTAAACAAAAAGTTGTTCCTTTTTTAAACAAAACGGTTGCAAATAAACACAATGCTCATTTTGTACAAAAAAGAGCATATAAGTCGTTTGCAGTTCAAGACGGTCAGCTAATTACCGGACAAAACCCATTTTCTGTCAAAGCACTGACTGATTTACTGGTACCGCAACTCAAACATTAGTTTTTTAATGCTGATTTTATGTTGCCTATAAGCACTGATACATCGAACTTTTGTTGCCAAATGATGACGATGATGCAATGCCAATGAGTCAATTTTTTAAATTTTCACATTGACGAACTATTTTTTTAAAAGTATGCTGTTGCTAATTTCTTCGGAAGGAGTCGCCGTGATGACAAAGTTTAACCAAGCCATGTCCATGTCAATGTGCTGCTGCTGTGAATCACACAGCAGTTCTATTTACATGGCTAGGGTTTGGTTTGGGTGACGGGATCACTTGACTTGAACGAAGGACAAAACTGGCGGTGTATCTAGAACTCTAGATGCATCGCCAGTTTTATTTTGTTTTGGGAGATGAATTTTTTATGCAGAAGAACCACTTGGTAACAGCACTTATCACCGGCTTGGCACTCGCCACCATTCTCGTCGCTTGCGGCAGTAAAAACACTTCGGCGTCGGGTTCAAGGCAGACTTTGAATTTGTCAGAAACAGATGATCCAACCACACTCGATGTGAATGATATGCGGAACTCGAACGAAAATGACATTTTGTCTGAGGTGCAAGAAGGGCTGACGACCATTGAATCGACGAATGGCAAGGATAGGGTGGTGCTGACCGGCGCCAAATCTTATACCAAGTCGGCCGATGGGTTGACCTATACATTCAAGTTGCGCGATGCAAAATGGTCAGACGGAAAAGCCGTGACTGCCCAGCAGTATGTTGATTCGTTTCAGCGTCTGCTGAAGAAAGAAAATGCTTTTGCGCAGGCTTCGAGCGCGTACTTTATCAAAGGTGCCGAAGCCTATAACACCGGCAAAGGCAGTGTGGCCGATTTAGGAGTGAAAGCCTTGGATGCGAAAACACTGCAAATCAGGCTGGCCTATGCTTATCCATCACTTTTGTCAGACATGGCGACCGTGATTTATTACCCAGTGCGCTTGGACAAGATTAACAAAGTCGGCAACAAAAGGTGGAAAACCGATGTGCAAGATCAAGTTTTCAATGGCCCGTTTAAATTGACGTCTTGGAAAAAGGACGACAAGATCACGCTCAAGAAAAATAAAACATACTGGAACGCTAAGAAAGTGAAGCTCCAGACCGTGAATTACACAACGGTGAAAAAACCATCAACGGTTCTTTCGCTCATGCAAAGTGGTCAGTTGGACGCACTATCTGCCTCAGGCAAGCTGATCAGCGATTTTAATCAACTCGCCAAAAGCAGCAAACTCGTCTCTCGAAAACAGAACGGTTCGACAACGAAAGTGTTGATCATGAATCAACACAACGGTGGAACCCAAGGACTTTTCAAAAATGTGAAGGTTCGTGAAGCTTTTTCCTTGTCAATTGATCGAACGAGCTATAACAAGGCAGTGAATGATGGTCGGGACAAGCCAACATACACGATGGTGCCGCAGTCGTTGGATGTGAGCGGGACCAATTATGGCGAGTACGTCGGCAATCCGTTGAAAACGGCACAGGCACAGTACAACACGAAGGCGAAGCGACAAGCATTGTTGAAAGAAGGTTTACAAGAATTAGGGAAGTCGACTGATTTGACTAAACTGAACTTTGTTTATTTGACGCTTGGCAGTGATGATACGGCCACGTGGTTGAAGCAAACGATTCAGGAAAATCTTGGTGTCAAAGTGACCGTCAAAACAGCACCTGATACTGCCAGCTTTATCCAAATGCGAAATGACAATCAGTACGATCTGCTGGCCAATGGCTGGTTAGCAACGGCTGATCCGAACGCCTACTTGAGCCTATGGAATTCTGGCAATGGATTCCAAAAATTCTTTGGTGGCTATAACAGCAAGACTTTTGATGATCTGGACGACCAATTAAACGGTAACCTCACGGCGGCACAACGATTAACGCTCTACAAGCAGCTTGAAAATCAGTTGGTTGCCAAGGACTTCGGTGTCGTACCATTGACCAACCCGCAATCGCGGATTTATATCAATAAGTCTGTCAAGAATCTCCAAACGACGGTCTTCGGCGGTACGTTTAATTACACTTACGCATCAAAAGAATGATGACTTTTTGATGCTGATTGATGTTGGCGGTTGGTGTCCATAGGGTTTTAAAGGAGATGTCAGTTTATGCGGCATGACGATGTCAAAAGGGGGCAATTAGCACCATGGTCAAATTGATTGTTCGACGATTTGTTGAATTGCTGATTGCTACTTTTTTAATCGCAACGGCCACATTCTTTATGGTCGCAGCAGTTCCGGGAGATGCGTTGAGTGCGCAAACCGACAAATTGCCAGCAGCTACCAGAGCACAGGTGTATCAAAATACGGGCTTAGATAAGCCAGTCTTGGAACGTTATGGTATCACGATGAACAACATGCTTCATGGTCAATTTGGTGAATCAATTTCTGATCCGTCAGTGACGATTAGCAGCTTGATTCGGGATCGCTTGCCCGCATCGGCTCGATTGGGCATTCAACAGATGCTGTTTGGCATTCCACTAGGGTTGTTACTAGGTATTTTAGCAGCCGTGTATAAAAACACATGGCTTGATCGAGCGGTCACCATTGTAGCGCTTTTTCTGATGTCAATCCCAAGCCTCGTGCTGGGTTTGTTGTTGCAAAGCTACTTTGGAGGCAAACTTGGCTGGTTTCCAATCATTGGTTGGCCCAGCGGCGATCAAACTTGGTGGGGCGGCTGGATTTATACGATTTTGCCAACCATTGCTGGCGGCGTGACTTACATCGCAATCTATGCCCGCCTTTTAAAAAATTCGATGGTGGATGTTGCCTCTAGCGAATATGTCATGACGGCTCGGGCAAAAGGACTATCAGAATCGCAGATAGTGTTGCACCACATTGTCCGCAATGCTTCAATTCCCATCATCACTTCTTTGCCGGTGACCTTGGCATTCGGCATCACGGGTTCAATTTTCATCGAAAACATTTTTGTGATCCCTGGTGTCGGCCAATACTTCGTCACCGCCTTAAATAACCGCGATGTGCCCATCATCATGGGCGAAACCGTCCTACTGGCCATCCTCTACATCGTCACGATGTTCATCACCGATATGCTATACACCTTGGCAGACCCACGCATTAAATTATATGACAGAGCGTGAGCCAGCCCGGTTAGAAACCGGAGTGTAAGAGGCCTTGGGCGTGATGGGCCGCACTTGGGCCATTGCGACCAAGGTCCTTACACGGAGGTTTCTGGGCTGGCGAACGCGTTTAAACAAAGTGCCATTAAGGAGGCTAATCAACACATGGCCGCAAGCAATCAGGATTTTCAATTTTTTAAAAAAGTACCGACAGTTGGTAGTGAAGCTGCACCGGTTGTCTCTGACGCAACTTTTGATCAGTCAGGGGCAACGCCAGAAATCAATGTCCACGATGGTGTGCCTAAAAGTGTTGGTTTCTGGGCCTCAGCGCGTCACAAGCTATTCAAAGATCGGTTAGCCATGTTCTGGACCGTGATTTTGATTTTAATTGTCATGGTTGCGCTTATTGGGCCAAAAATACAACACTATGATCCAAATCTAATCCGAGTTGACAGTCGGAATATTGGTCCGAGTGCTGCGCATTGGCTGGGGACCGATCGACTTGGACGAGATCTTTTTACCCGTCTATGCCTTGGGGTTCAAGTGTCCTTATTGGTCGCCATTTTAAGTACGATCTTGGCGATTGGATTCGGAACGATCTACGGCATGACTATGGCATTTTTTGGCGGCTGGGTGGATGAAGTGATGATGCGGATCATTGAAGTTTTCAATTCACTTCCGAGTTTATTGATTACGATGCTGCTGATGATCGTGTTAGGTGACGGCGTTTGGACGATGTTGTTTGCGCTGGCAGTGACTAGTTGGTCGAGTTCAGCACGGCAGGCGCGCGGTTTGGTGATGCAATTGCGCGGATTGGATTACGTGACGGCCGCAGTGATGTTAGACACCCCGCTATGGCGGATTATGACACGACATCTCGTACCCAACATGATGAGCATTTTGATTTTGGACATCGGTCAAAGCATTCCGCAGAATATTTTTGGTGAAGCAAGTCTAAGTTTCTTGGGAATGGGCATTCAGGCACCCAATACCAGCTTAGGGATTTTGATTTCAAATGGTCAGGATCAGATGTTGCAGCACCCCATGCAGCTTTATGTGCCGATTCTAGTGTTGGTTGCAATTGTTTTTGCTTTCAACATTGTCGGGGACGGCTTGCGGGATGCGCTTGACCCTAAATTCCAAAGCTAGGCTAATTTTAGCGCACATGACAGTAAGAGACGACCTTTGTCTCACCCAAAAGCTACTGGTATGTGCCTGAAATCAATGCGAAGAAAAGGAGGTTTTTTGAGTGATGCAGAAACATCATTGGCAAATTGTCGCAGGTGCGTTTGCTGGCCTTTTGTTGCTGACAACATGCCTTGCACTGCGCCAAAACCATTTCCTGCTAGCTTTGTTGTGGGGGCTTCATCAAACCTTTTGGCTTCTTGCAGGTGTGACGGTGTTCTTGCTGGCTATGAGATTGATTTGGCATACTGAACGACCGCATGGCCATCTGACCGCACAGTTTATCAAACACTTACCGACAAATTTAGAGATGAGTGTGCTAACGGCGATCAATTTGTTTGGCGGCATTATCGTCGATCTATTTCTATATGAAAAGTAAGTGGTTAGCGGCATTGTTAAGTTCAAAATGCGATTGAAGGAAGTGAACATATGACGGACATCGTCACAGTTAAAAATTTAAAGGTCATTTTTAATGAAGGTAATGAACAAGTTTATGCTGTTAACGGCGTGGATTTAAATTTGCGTCAAGGCGAAACGTTAGCGTTGGTAGGCGAATCGGGATCAGGCAAGTCGGTGGCAACCCATGCTTTGCTGGGGTTGTTGGGCAAGGATGCTGTGGTGACTGCTGACGAGATGCTGTATGGCGAGACGGATTTATTGCAGACGAGTCGGCGTCAGTACACCCATCTGCGCGGGCAAGAGCTGGGGCTGATTTTTCAAGATCCACTTAGCGGTTTGAATCCGACGATGCGCATTGGCCGCCAGATTGGCGAAGGCTTGAAGGTGCATCGCCATGTTCACGGTCAGGCCTTGAAGCAGGCAGTGTTTGCGGCGATTGAAGATGTCGGATTAGCTGACCCAGCTTTGATTGCCCGCAAATATCCGCATGAACTTTCTGGCGGTCAGCGTCAACGCGCGATGATCGCCATGGCGCTGGTGATGCAGCCCAAAGTTCTGATTGCTGATGAACCGACCACTGCGTTGGACGTGACGTTGCAGGCACAAATTTTGGCGTTGATTAAAGCGCAAAAAGCCAAACATGATTTGAGTGTCATTTTCATCACCCATGACTTAGGCGTAGTCGCCAACATTGCGGATCGTGTGGCGATTATGTATGCGGGCAAAATTGTCGAAGTGGGGACAGCTAACGAGATTTTCTATCATCCCCAGCATCCCTATACTTGGGGATTGCTAGATGCCGTTCCTAGTTCAGATGATCAACGTGACCAATTGTTTACCTTGCCGGGAACGCCACCTGATTTGCATCAACCTATTAAGGGGGATGCTTTTGCTCCGCGCAATCCTTACGCAATGCCAATCGACTTTAAAAAAGAACCGCCGTTGTTTCAAGTATCGCCGACACATTTTGTACGTTCGTGGTTATTAGATCCGCGAACCCCACACTATCAGCCACCAGTCACTATTCAGAAACGTTGGGCGCGATTTGCTCAGTTGCATGCTGAACAGACAAACGATCCAGTAGTTGAAAGCCAACAAGCGGGAGGTGTGCCAGTTTGACAGAACCGTTATTGACGATGAACGATCTAAGTGTCACTTTTTATAAAGGGCGGCAAGCAATCAAAGCCGTTGATCAAATTAACTTCACGATCAATGCCGGAACCACAGTCGGTTTGGTTGGCGAGTCTGGGTCAGGTAAGACAACAACTGGCCGCGCTATCGCTGGGATTGGTCCGATTTCCGGTGGTGATGTTCTTTTTGGCGGTCAGTCGATCCGTCATTTCTCACATGCGGCGCGCAAAGACTTTCGCCGTCAGGTCCAGATGGTGTTTCAAGATCCGTTCGAATCCTTGAATCCGCGGCAAAAAGTGGTCGATATCATTGCTGAAGGCATCGACAGTTTTCATTTGGCCACCTCGAGGGAAGCAAGGCTGGCGCAAGTTTTACGACTGTTGACGCAGGTTGGTTTACCTGCAGACGCGATTAATCGTTTTCCCCATGAATTTTCTGGTGGACAACGGCAACGAATAGGCATTGCTCGAGCTTTGGCGGTACAGCCTAAGTTTTTAGTGCTTGATGAGCCGATTTCAGCGTTGGACGTGTCGATTCAGGCACAGATTGTCAATTTGTTGCGGCAAATTCAGCATGAACAACACTTAACCTATCTTTTTATTGCCCATGATCTATCGATGGTTCACTACATTAGTGATAAAATTGTGGTCATGTATCAAGGTCGCATCGTTGAGGCGGGCGATACAGATGCAATTTATCACCATCCGCTGCATCCTTACACGCAGACGCTGCTGGCATCGGTCCCGCAGGCTGATCCAATGCTTGAGCAGCAAAAACCGGTGTTGCACTTTGACCGGCAGGCGCTTGATCCGACTGCCTCACTGGTCGAAGCAGCACCGGCGCATTGGGTGTTAGCGCAATAAACGCGAGATGAAGGTGTTTAGCATGTTAAGTTATGTGATTGATGACGATTTTAAGTTGGCATTACCGCGTCCGCGGATGGATTCAGCACCGCTCTTTGCAATTATCGATCAAGAACGCGATGATATCGGTCGATTTTTGCCTTGGGCGAATGGATTAAAAACAGTGGCCGAGGAAGCAGCGTTTTTGCGGAGCGTCAATGATCATTTTGGCCGTGAGGAGTCAGTGAACTTAGTTTTATGGTATCGGGATGAGCCGGTTGGGATGATCAGCTTCAATCATTTTCGCCCGAGTGATGAAAGTGGTGATATTGGTTACTGGCTTAAACAAGCTGTGCGTGGTCACGGGCTGATGCATCGGGCGGTGAAAGCAATGTGCCAGATCGGTTTTGAAGAGTACGGGGTCAACAAAGTGATCATTCGCGCTGCTGTCGACAATGCACCAAGCAATGCCGTCGCCAAAAAGGCCGGTTTTCATCACGATGGCACTCATCGCGCCGGGGAAAAACTAGCAGATGGTTTCCATGATGAAAATGAATACTCCTTATTACGCAGCGAGTGGTTACAAATGAACAGAAAGGTCTAACACAAACAGCGCCTCTCATGCCTTAAAAAGGCTGAGGGACGCTGTTTCATTGTTGATGCGAAGAGGACGTGGAAATGAACTGGAAAATTGTAATATCACTTCAATCATTAGCTAAACAGAAACTGCCTGCCAATGATTCAGATACGCACAGTTTCAGCCGCGGGCATTTGAATCTCCCTTTCAATTCGGCCATCCCGTAGCACAATCGACCGTGAAGTTTCCCCAGCGAGTTCTAAATCATGGGTGACCATGATCAAAGTCTTGCCTTGATTGACCAGTTCTTGAAATAGCTTCATGACTAACTGACGTGAATGCGTGTCTAGTGCACTTGTCGGTTCATCTAGAAAAATGATATCTGGGTCAGCAAGCACAGTTCGCGCAATGGCGACGCGCTGTTGTTCTCCGCCAGAAAGCGCGTCAATCGACTGGTGTAACTCGGCTGTCAATTCGAGTTTCGCTGCTAATGCGTCAACCATTGGCGGTTTAATTTTCTGACCATTTAGAATACCCGGAAGCAGTAAATTGTCATAAGCAGATAAAGAGCTGACTAACTGAAAGTCCTGAAAAATAAAACCTATCTCTTTCCGACGAAATTTTGCCAACTTTGAAGCACGCCACTCGTATGGTGATTTTCCTTTAATCAGGATTTTGCCTTTAGAAGGTGGTAATAGACTAGAAATACAGTAGAGCAGTGTCGATTTTCCTGATCCGGATGGACCAACAATCGACACAAATACGCCTTGATTGACGTCAAAAGAAATATCATCAAGCACCTTCAGCGTATTTCCCTGAGCTAACGCAACCTCTTTTGTTAAATGTTTGACGGAAACGACTACATCATTCATCTCTTTTCCTCCTCGTATGCTTATTCATTGACATAAGCTTTGCGGTGCGTCCGTTCTGACCAATAGACCAGCGTCAAACAAAGGAAAAATATTCCGAATACCCCAAAAGTCAGGAGGATATTGACGGTCCAGTTTGCCTTAGAAAGATCACCGCCGCCTAAAAACGCAACTCGCAACAGCGGAATAGCGAATAGGCTTGTTCCAAGAAATGTTATTAAGATTGCGAGAATAGTTGCAGCACCGATTTCGGTCAGTTTTAAATTGAAGATCCAGCTTGGGGTGCACCCAGAGAAAAAGTAATGATCAGATTCTGCTGCCGTTTTCATTTTAAAAAGACTAATTGATGTCAAAATACTGGCAAGACTAATCATGATAGGTGCCCCAAATACAAAAATCAGACTCACTGCCAGATCATAGATAACCGCGCCGCCATTGTTGCCATCCACTAGCAGCTTCGTATTAAGAAACAAAGCGATGAAGTTTCCGGCAAGTAACACGATGACACTGACCGGGCGAATTAATTTAATGACCGCCTCCTCGTGGTGTTGCAAGTCATGAAAGGCGGAACGGATCATCGGCTGTTTGGCCATGGACGGTATATGAACAATGACGCGAACCATTTTGATAAACAACGGTCTGATCAGGAAGTTCATGCTGATAATCACTAAAGGCCATAGCAACAGTAAAAAATTCATTGAACCCTTCATACTGTTGTTATACGCATTGGCTGAAGTTGGATCAGGCACGGGTTTTAAAAATAGGAGGATTGTCACAACCAAACTTGCTATAAGGGTGACGATTCCTAGAAAACTACCGACGATTTTTCGATGCTTGTGCAGACTCGCAACTAACGCGCCCTTTCTTCGTTGGTAAGTCTTAAGGCAGTAACGCATACAAGTCATCACGATCAACAAAGCCTGAAGAATTAAAACGGTTCGAACCATTTGCCATGAGAAGCTCAGAGGTAGCCTGACTAAAGACTCAGAAGAAGCACTCACGGGTAAGAGGCTTAAAAAACCGCGGCCAGCTGGGATTGCGAAAAGCATGCCGATAACCGCGCCAAGGACACCAGTCAGGAGCACTTGCCCAGTCATCAGAAAACTTAACTGGACAGGGGATGCCCCTAGCAAGAGCATCACATCATTCGTGTCATCAAAGAAATCGATACACTGTTTCATGGCATTGTTCGTTAATAAGCACAAAACGACCCCACCAATGATGATCGGCGTTTGCATAAAAACACCATAATCAGTGCCTGAAGCGACAGGAATGGTTGCCATCGCCGTCAGTAAAATTAGAGATGTACTGAAGACGATGCCGGAAACAATGAAAATCGGTAAGAGGGCCAGCCATATCTTCCAGTGTTGTAAAAATTGTTTAGCTATGATTTTAAGCATATTTTCCCCATTTTTTTGTCAATAGGTTTCATCGTTTAGGGCGCATTATTTAGTTTCAACCCACTTTTCAAGTAGGTAAACATTCACTGCAGAGATCAGCAGAATGGTGACGATGAAGATTCCGATGCCGACGAGAACGCTTGAAGAAACTGTCAAAGTATTGCTGTCATAACCACCAAAGGGTAGTAAGAACAGGCGTTGGACCTGATCGAATATGAACGAAGCAACAATGATAACCACCAGATAGATAATCCATTGAACAAGGCGAATTCGAGTTTCTGGCAGAAACGCCATAATGGTCACTGATAACAAGTGAACGAGACTGATAAATGCCCAGATAAATATCCCTAAGACAATCAGGAATATCCCCATTTCGACTAACACGGTCATGGGATCACCCGTTGGTAAGTTGATACCCCAACGCGTCACTGCAAGTGCTAGTAAAACAACACCTTCGAAGGCAGCATATATCAGAAATGATAGGCAGGTTGCCAGCAGATTAGCAGTATAAAGTTTAAGGTTGGTGGTTGGCACTGATCGATAGTAGTTATTGACCCAAACACGCTCTTGAATGATCGCCAATCTAACAAAAAACACCAAACCGCCAATTACAGCATAAGCAAAGAGAAGGGTTAAGACAAAATCGACGGTGATTTTTGCTTCACCAGTGAACATCGCTAGTAGGATTGATACAACGGTCGCAACCAAAGTCACGATGAATGTTTTAAATGCTGTTAGTGAACGTTGCCGGGTCAAGGTTCGCATCATTGTCCATGTATTAGTCATTGTTGGTCACTTCCTTCATAGAAACTTTCATAATAGTTTTCAATACCCATGCCGGTTTTTTCTCGCAACTCTTCGGCATTTTTTTGTGCCACCACGTGCTTGTCTTTAATGATGACAACCTCATCCAACACATTGGCAACGTCGCTTACGTGATGATCCGAAATAATCACGGTTGCCGCTGCCGGTTTCCACGCAATCAAGTTACTGATGATCCGTTTGCGCGTCATGCTATCGATACCTTCAAAAGGTTCATCTAGCAGATAAAGTTGAGTTTGGCGGGCAAGGGTCAGTGCAGCGATCAATTTTTTGCGATTACCTTTTGACAGGGCCGCCAGCTTCTGGTGGGAATCAAGATCAAATGTCTTCAGGAAGTTAGCAAACTCGGCTTCAGAAAAATCAAGATACATGTCGGCATAATAAGTGGCAATTTGCTTGAGCGTTCGATTTGGGTTGACGCCATTTAACGACTCACTGAAGCTGCTTAGTTGTTTCCGTTCAACAATACTTTCTGATGAGCCAATTTGAATGGTGCCATGAAAAGTGGTCGCGACCCCGTTTAACAGTCGCATCAATGTGGTTTTGCCGGCACCGTTTGCACCTAATAAGCCGATGAAGTGACCTTGAACGAGGTCAAGATTCAAGTCGTCCAGAATCACTTTACGATTGCGTTTATAAGTCAATTGTTTGACTGTGATCATGTTAGTTGTCATGTTTTACCTCCTGCTCATCAACATAAGCGGCGAATGCGTCTTTCATTTCCTCATCACTTAAATTCAATTCTGATAGTTGGTGATAAAGGCGATCTAATTCTGTCGCAATGACGCGTTTTTTCATATCAATTAGCACTTTCATATCATTTGTGACGAAATTGCCGCGTCCCCGTTTTGTTTCAAGGACGCCTTCCTGAATGAGTTCAGTCAAGGCGCGCTGAACCGTGTTGACATTGACGGTTAGGTCTGCGGCAAGTTGCCGAACAGCCGGTAGTTGATCGCCTGATTTAAGTCGATCGGTGATGATTTCCTGATACAAGTATTGTTTGATCTGATAATAGATTGGGATCTTATCGTCAAATTCCACGGTGTGCCTCCTTACTAGTGTATTAGATTACTAATACACTATACCAAGGATCTTGTGTTTTGGCAAGTTAATTCACTTAAATAGTTGATAGACGAAGCAAGAGCGTTTGTGGTTTTAATTTAGTGAGATCGTGTTAGAATGCAAAGCATGAAGCTTCAAATGAAGGCGAGGGCTTATGCTCATGAAAAAATGGATCAAAGTCATACTGGCAGTGGTCATCGTACTCATCATTAGTGGCGGTGCGTGGTTTTGGATGAATCGCGGGTCGGCACCGTCCACTGCGCGAGCAGCAGGTACGTACCAAACGCCAACATTGTTTGTTCATGGTTTTGGTGGTGGCTATGGATCGGAAAAAGATATGATTGCTGATCTCAGCAAACATCCCGGATATCAGCAAGTATTACGCTATACCGTCACCAACACTGGGCAATTGTCCGTGAGCGGTTCTTGGTCTGCCAGTGTGAAACACCCACTGATTGCCGTTGTCTTCAGCAGCGGCCGACCAGATGCGCCAACCTTAGGTAAAATTCTCAAACAACTGAAGAAACGTTATGGTATCAAGAACTTCAACGCTGTCGGGCACTCGGCCGGTTCGGCTGCTTGGGCAAACTGGGCAGTGACGCCAGATAAGCAGGGGATGCCGCAATTGCGGCGACTAATCACGATTGCCGGGCCGTTTAACGGTTTTCCCGGTATGCCGGGAATGAACGGCGGACAGCATATTACCCTTGCTAAAGACGGGCGGCCTAACGTTATGTCGGATCGGTACAAACCGTTGTATGACAATCGCAGGTATTTTCCCAAAACTGCCGCCGTTTTGAATCTATTTGGTAACCTAGGCAAGGGCACAGATGGCCGAGTGCCAGTCAATTCAGCACGTTCCTTGCGGTATGTTGTTGCCGGGCGGGCGAAAAGTTATACTGAGCGCGAGATTACCAATAGCAAGGCGCAGCATAGCCAGCTACATGAGCACAACCCATTGGTGAATCGGTATCTGTATGAATTTCTGAATAATGGGAAAATTACGAACTGATTTAATTGAATGAGACATTAAAAGGCCTTCGACAACTTGCTACCTGTCGAAGGCCTTTCGTGTTTTAGTCAGGATGTCATTTTGTTAGAGATTGTATTGATGGAGCAGTTGTTGAAAGCTGGGACTTTTTTGGAGAAAAGCCATTTCGGGATCAGCGGTGAAGATTTGCAACAGTTGCTGTTGAGCTTCCTTGAGCGAGACCTGTTCCTTGCTTTTGGCTGGGGTCAAATGCTGCAATACCAGTGGCTGCGGTTGATTGAGATTGGCCAACACCTCTTTAATGATCGTAACAGCTTGATTTGGGTCATTACTAGCCTCTGCAACTTTCAACTGAGCTTCGAGCGTATAAGGATTGGAGATAGGGATCAGGTTGTCTATTTTTTGGCTCATGTCAGCATAACGTTTGGCAATAGCAAGCTGGTGATCAGCAAGACCAACTTGAGTGAGTACATTCAGAATAAGCGAAACGGCCCCCAAGCCAGTACCAAGCAACTTTTCGCCGCTAATGTAAGCATCCTTGAGTTGACCGCGCTGTAATTGCAATTTTGGCTCCATGGCGTTATAGGCGACCACTTCAGGAGGTAACAGCGTCAATTGCTTCTCGGCAGCATCAAAATCTTTTTCCTTGAGGTACAGGTAAAAGAGACTTTGGGCCGCTACTTGTGCCTGTGGCAGATCAGTGCTCTTTTCCGCAGTTTGATAAATGGCAACAATTTGTTGATACACTGAAGGCCAGTCTGCTTCAGGTATTTGACTTTTCAGACTTTGTAAAAAAGCCGCAATCATCAACTGCAAACTATTCATTGACGGGTAATGTGCAATCTGCGCTTCGGCCAGATCGACGGCCGCTTGCCATCCGGCATCTTTGGCAGTCGTCATCAGTTTTTCGTATAGGTGGCGACTCTCTTCTGGATCCATCGTGACACTGAAAGTAAGCAGCGTATTAACATCCGTGCCTAAAATGCGAGCCAACGCTGGCAGCAAAGTAATGTCAGGATATGACACCCTTTTTTCCCATTTACTAACAGCTGGGGCCGAAACGCCAATTTTGTTGGCGAGTTCCTCTTGCGTGAGTCCTAAAGCTAGGCGCCGTTCGCGAATCACTTGATCAATATGCATGATCGTTCACCCCTTCCTTATTCACCTTCATTATCGTTGCCAAGGTGAAGGAAAACAATCGCGCCGTTTTCAAGTTTGGCACAGAAAAATTAACTGTTGGTTAAGTTAGTTGAATTGCGTTACCAAACCTGGGCCACCGCCATTATCAGGAGCATGATCCCAAGAATTGGCCGCAAGATAGCTGTCAGCAGGCGCGGATCGAAGCGATTGAGAATACGCGGGGTAATGGCGGCACCAACCAGCGAGCCTAACATCAATAAGCCACCGACCTGCCAAGCAATCGTGCCTTGGGGGGCGTGCAAAAGGCAGCCGATGACTGACAAAGCAACTAAAGCGTACGAAGAAGTCGCTGCCGCATGAGGCATGTCGAGCCCCATTAACATGAGACCGGCCATGATCGGGCCGCCACCGCTTAATCCGGCAACACCAACCATGAGGCCACTAATTGCGCCGAGGACATAGGCGAACCACGCAGGTTGGGTGGCTTTTTTGACTTTGCGCGCGAACGATTGACGTAACATTTGGACACCGAGCACCACAAAAATTACCGCGATCGCCCATGAATAGACGACTTCGGGAATATGTGGCGCTGCAAGACTGCCAATAATCGTGGCGGGCACGGCGGTCATCAGGATTTCGTTACCCGCGTGAAAACGCATATTTCCTGTACGATAATGGCTGTAACACCCAACCGCCAAGGCCGGAATGGCGGTAAATAGCGATGTTGCCGCAGCGGTGCCGGGTGACAGATGCGCGACGCCGGTCATGATGCCAAGGTAAAAAGCACCGCCACCGCCGCCCATTGTCATAATAAATGCCCCGACCAAAAAGCCGAGGAAAAGCAAGATGATTGTCATGTATGATTCCTCCGTTAACTAATGCTTCTATCGTATCGCATTTATGGATGGAAAGATTGTTAAAATGGCTGCTATTTCAGGCCGCTTTCATAAGCCCTTTTAAAATTTGACGTTGTTACTGAAAATATTGCGTCTTATGATAGAAACCGAAGGGGATTGATCATGGCGAAGACAACGATTGAAGTAAAAGAAACTAATGCTCGGCACGCATTGCTTGTGATCAGCATTGTAGCGCTCATGTCATTTTTGGGGGTGTTAACCGAAACTTCAATGAATGTCACTTTTCCAACTTTGATGCATGATTTTAATGTGTCTTTGACGACCGTCCAGTGGGTGACTTCGGGCTATCTTTTGGCCGCGGCGCTAATCATGCTGAGTTCTGCTTACATGAAAAGAAGATTTACCAACCGACAGCTGTTTGTGACGGCAGCATTGCTGTTCATTATTGGCGACTTGATGTGCGCACTGGCACCAGTGTTCTGGGTGTTGCTTGCGGGCCGGCTGGTTCAAGCAGGTTGTGTCGGTTTGTGTAGTCCTCTGATGGTCAATATTATTTTGGATACGGTACCGACAAGTAAACTTGGTACCTACATGGGCGTCGCAAACCTCATTATTCTGATTGGACCGGCGCTTGGACCAACCTTTGGCGGTGCCGTGGCAAACTTCTTTGATTGGCGAATGATTTTCTGGAGCACCTTGCCGTTTGCAATTTTGTTACTTGTGCTGGGACAGGGAAGAATCAAACAATACACGCCAACTTCAGATTTTGCTTTTGATTGGCTGCGTTTTACGGCTCTCGGTGTGGCCTTGATCAGTTTGACCGTTGCATTGAATGGTGTCAGTGATCGGAAATGGTTAACTGCGTGTGTGGGTTTATTGATCGTGGTTGCAGCCATGACAGTTTTCGTTTGGTTGTCAAATCATCACGCCAAAACTTTGTTTAAGTTGGATGTTTTCCACGATCCAGGGTTCTTATACAGTTTTCTGCCATATATTCTCTTGCAGTTTTCGAATGTTGGGATTAATTTTTTGTTGCCGAACTATGTGCAAACTGTTGACGGGGCAACTGCTTTTATTGGCGGATTAATTCTCTTGCCTGGCAGTGTCTTCAATGGACTTGGTCAGCCGGTTTACGGTTGGATGTTAGACCATTTTGGTGGACGGTTGCCGTTATTTCTTGGCAACACGCTATTTACGCTCGGCGTGCTCGGCTTTACGATTTTTGGCCGCCACATCAGCGTACTTTGGGTCACGATCTTGTATCTGATTTTTGCCATCGGCCGTTCCATGGCTTTTGGCAACAGTACAGCATATGGCTTGAAAGTCATCCAACCTGATGATCAAAGCGACGCGAATGCCTTATATAGCACAGGGCAGCAAGTGACAGGTTCAATGGGGACTACCGTTTTAGCTGGCATGATGACGGCTGTTACTATCCCAGGCTTGTCTCACGCCCAAAATGTTGGGATTGGCAGTCAGCTAGCTTTTGGCCTGCTACTAGCGATTGGCATCTTAAACTTCTGGTTGTATGCTCGTCTGTTCAAGCTGACAAGTACAAAAAAAGTTGAATAAGGTAAGGCATTTCTGGTTTATGATCTAAAAAACCGCCTGTACTGAATTAGATCAGTGCAGGCGGTTTTTTTAATCTATCAGCTGACGTCAACTTTCATCTGGTAAAAAGCCGTGTTCGACAATCAATAACTGGCGTGCCATCGTCTCAACCACGGACTGCAGATCTTCAAACTTGCGATAATGGCCACTGGCAATGAGTCTGGTGGTGACCGCTGTTTGTTGGGCGATTAAGGCAGAAACGACACCGAAAACGTCATCGACTGACAGGCCCTCACGACGAGGCAGCTGTTCAATTTTCTCGCGGAAAATGCGATCGGCTTCAGCGGATATGGCAGTTGTTTCTTGCTGCACTTGTTGTCGCAACGGTTCGGGAAAATGCGGTAAATCAGCATAGGCTTGCATCATCAAGCGGTATTCAGCCGGGAATTTGAATTGCAGTTTCAACTCATACTTAACTGCAGTGGTCATCATGGCAGCCAAGCCAGGGGCATTCTGCCACTTTTTGGGGTCCATGTGATCATAAATCCGATGATAGGCATATTTGAAAGCGTCAAGATACAGCGCTTGTTTATTGCCAAAATAATGGAAGAGCAAGCCCTTAGATACTTGTGCTTGGTTGGCAATCTGATCGGTTTTGCTCTTGATGAAGCCTTGCTGGCCGAAAATTTCCGTCGCTGTTTTGAGTATACGGGTGACTTTTTCGGGATCTGTCACAACATTTTTCATAAGCTCAGATCCTGACGACGATAACCGGCAATACCAAGAATAAATAATACTATAGCGCTAACAACCATCACGATTAGCCATGTTTGATCAACGTTTTCAACCGGTACATTGGCAATCCAGCCAAAAGGTGTGAAGTTGCCTGCGTGTTTTGGCAAATCAAACAATCCCCGGAAAATTTGAACGATCAGACCGGCTCCCATATACAGCCAGAATAGACTGCTTAAGCGTGGCCACAGACCGACTAGTGCGATGCCAAGGGCGATAAACGATATCACAGCCGGAACGCTAGCCGCAAATAGGCGACCGAGGTACTTGAGCGGCAACGGGTGACTGAGAACAGTGTTCCCAGTGAAGAACAAGGCCAGCAGCCCGGCAGAAAGGACGAACACGCCTGCCAGCAGCCCAAAGCAATAATAGCTGACACTGATCGTGGTTCGCGTTGGCTTTTCGGCATGAATGACGCTCAAGTAACCAAGGTTGTCATCGCGTTTGAGTCGGAATGCCACTTGGACGCCAGCAGTCACGGCTAATGCGACGAAAATGCCGAGATACATGCCTAAGAATGACAGGACCATGGTCTGATTGGCAGCGTTGATTTGGCCAACATCTAGTATTTTACGATAAAGCGGATTCGTTTTAAGAATGTCGCCAACGCCGCCGAGCACACTACCCATGACGCCGCCAAACACCACGGCGCCGATTAACCACCCAGCAAATAATCCGCGCTCAGTTCGCCACAGTAAGGCAGGGATCGAGCGAAGCCAGCCGGCAGCTTTGGCTCGGCCGGTGCGTTCAGCAATAATCCCGGCGCCCAGATCGCGGTTGCGGGCAATCATGGTGGCGCTGGCCGCAAGCAGAATGCTGACCAGTAAGGCCAAACCTAAAGCCCAGAGGTTGTTATCAGTATAGAAGTTTGCTTTTTCGAACCAACCAATTGGTGATAACCACGTCAGATTTTGATGCTGGATATCGGTGACCAGCCGAACTAAATAAGCGGCAGTCAGTACCATGTAGCTCAACATATTGGCTGTACGTGTGTTATTGGTTAGTTGCGCGAATAGCAACGCAATGGCTCCGAATAGCAAGTTGGCGATCACCATCCCCAGTGAAAACAGGAAGTCACCGTACAAGTCAGTACCACCCATGTTGACAGCGGCCAACGAGACAAAATAGAGGATACCCATTATGGCACTGTCGATGAGAAGCTCAAGCGAAGCGGCGGTGATGGCAGCCGTTCGCCCAACATTGCGAGCGCGAACCATTTCGAGCAAGCCGCTTTCTTCTTGACCGCGGGTGTTGCGAATCATCAGCGGCATAACCCATAAGGCCTGCAAAATAATCATGAAGACGACCATCACACCAGCAAACACAATCGCTGTGTTATACGTGTCCACCTTTGGCATCGCGCCAAACATTGCCGCCATGCCCGGCGCTCGCAGCATTTTGACAATCTCTTTAGAGCCCGAGGCCCCGCCTGCAAAGGCTGCTTCCAATTTGCCAGCACCACTGGCAATCATCATGATCAAAATGACAAGCCAGATGAGTGAAAATTTTAGATTTTGTTTGAGGTTTGCCCGAAGCAGATAACCTGCGTTCCGATTACTGTGCCGCATTAGTCTCACCTTGCTTTCCATAATAACGCAGGAACAAATCTTCAAGCGTAGGCGGCGTTGATTGCATGTCGACCACGGTGTTGGCGGCCAGTGTGGTCATGATGGTGCCAAGCGCGTCTCGATCAGCGGTGAAAACCGCCTTGGTGTGCTCGGAATCGCGATAAGTTAAGTCGTGAACGCCAGCTTGCTTTGCCAAATCATTCATTGGGGTAGCGGTGGTGACTTCAATTTTGATCCGCGATAGATGCCGTAATTGATCAAGATTGCCGCTCTCAATCACACTACCATCACGGATGATAACAATTGAATCACACATTCGCTCGACTTCGGACAAAATGTGGCTTGATAGCAGCACACTTTTACCGGCTCTTTTCAGTTTTAAAACTTCTTGCTGGAAAGTCTGCTCATTCAATGGATCAAGCCCAGAAGTGGGTTCATCAAAAATATACAGATCGGCATCTTGCGACAACGCAGCAATTAACGCTACTTTTTGACGATTGCCTTTTGAATAGGTACGAGCTTTTTTCTTCGGATCAAATTCAAAGGCCTTGATTAGTTCATCGGTCTTTTGATTATGCTGGCGGCCATTTAAACGTAGCAATAGGTCGATAATTTCGCCGCCAGAAAGATTTGGCCATAAATAAACGTCCCCAGGAATATAGGCGATGCGTGGATGAATCGCCGCATCATCCCGCCAGGCATCTTTGCCGAAGACGGTCACTGAGCCGCCACTCTTTTTTAATAAGCCTAAAATAACTCGAATGGTCGTGGATTTGCCGGCCCCATTAGGTCCTAGAAAACCCAGAACCTGACCGGGTGCCAACGTGAAACTGACATCTTTTAATGCGGCAAACTTGCCAAAGTTTTTTTGAAGATGGTCAAGTTCGATAATAGCTGTTGTCATTTTTATCGTCCTCCTTAAGGTCAAACTTGAAACACGTTTTAATATGTCGGTGTCTGATCAACCTTTTCGCCTGCAGTATAGTCGCGATTGACTGGCTAGTCAACGAATTGTTGACTCGTCAGTCAATAATTCTTATACGATGATTGAGAAGAGGAGACGACTTGAGATATGGCCCAAGCTTAACGTTTGTTGACAGCAAAAAACCGAACCCTGTTTGACGTTAAACAGAACTCGGTGCGGCATGTTTTTATAGGTTGGGGGTGAGACTAACCTCAGCTTTCCGGGAAAAAGCCTTGGTGTTTTAAGACTTTGAAGAGATCGCCGCGTTTTGCCGGCGTGGTGCTGGCAGCGCCAATCGCAAGATCGGTATAGCTTTCTTCGCGCGGATCGCCGCGGCGAGTGGCGTAGTAGTGGCTAACAGTGCGGTCAAAGTCAGTCATGGCTGTTGGTGAAGGGACAGGTTCATCATAGTGGTCGGTGAAAGCAACCAATTGCTGTGGCATCCGTGGCTTTTCGTCTGGATCATCGTCGGGAAAACCAATCGCCAGACCAAGTAGTGGAAAGGTGTACTTAGGTAGATGCAAAAGCTCAATCATGGCCTGCGCATCATTTTGAATACTGCCAAGGGTTACCGTTCCGAGGCCAAGACTCTCGGAAGCGACAACCATATTTTGTAAGGCAAGTGTAGCATCGGCACTCGCCTGCAGAAACTTATCCATTCGGCCAAGACGATCCAGTGATTGACCAGCAGCTGCTGTCAGTTTCGCAACGCGATTGAGGTCTGCGATGAAAATGAACAGTTCACCATTGCCGTTCAAATAGGTCTGCGTGCTGATTTTAGCAATTTGTGCACGAATTTCAGGATTGATAATGTGAATAACCGAAAACAGCTGCAAGTACATTGAACTCGCTGTATGTTGTGCCACATCCAGTAATGTTCGAATGGTGGCGCTGCTTAAATGCTGCGGCTTGAACTGGCGGATGGAACGATGGTGCAGTTGGTGACGAAGGGTGTCATTGAGATCCAAGTAGTGGTCACTCCTTTGGGTTGATTGGGATTAAGGTTATTTTACATTAAAAAACGAGGCAACTTGCCTCGTCACGAAATTAATCACGGCATCTTATCTATCTGGGTCATGCCTACGCTCTCGGCGAATGAACCACCAAGAAACTAGTCCTATCAAAATTGCAAAAATTGCCAGACCAACCCAGAGCAACCACTGCCAAGCACCTAAATGAATTTTTGCCGTCATAATTTTGCGGGTGAATGGTAAATGGACGAGCAGACCCAGTAGTAAATAACCCATCGAATAAAAGTAAAGGAACAACTTGATTCCAGTGGGGCGAGAGAAGAACGGTAGCAACGCACCAACAATCAAGCCACTGACAATTAGAATGAACGAAATTTGCGGTGAAATTGTGAGTTGCCAACTTGTTTTAAAAAAGAAAAGCAATCCCACTGTGCCAGCAAAAATGGCACCACCACCAATGAAAAAGCCTACTTTTTGAGTGCGTGATGGTGTGGTGAATGCGTTACTGCCGACTATCCAGAGAAGGCTCCATGTCGCTATCAAAATGATGATGCTCACAAATAGAAGATTACCACCATCAAGCTTTACCTCGGAAGTCGTCAGGCTAGGCAGCAGCGTGAGAAGGATTAACATCATCATTAACTTCAAATTAAACCAAACAAAGTCAACAATATTTATGGGAATTGCTTTCAGCATCTCTGTCCCCGTTTGCGCGGGATCTTTCCCAAAATACGTTTCAGCATCCATGCCATTCTGTTGTGCATCAATCAAGTCTTGAAGAATGGCCATTAAGTTTTCTTCAACAATATGATCATCGCGAAACAGCGTATGAGCACGCATATAGACGATTAAGTCTTCATAATAATGGCGACTTTCCACATTAAGCTGTTTTCGCAATTGGTCATTTTCATCAATTAATCGTTGCGTTTCCTGTTTCCGTTGTTTCATGGCTTGTCCTCCTCGTTGATGAGCTGATCGACATGGTCTTTCAGTTGTGACCACTGCTGTTGAAAAGTTTGACGCGCAGCCATACCCTCTGCTGTGACGGCGTAGTACTTGCGGCTGGGGCCGTCAGGTGAGGGACGCAGATGACTGATTAACAACCCTTTTCTCTCCATTGTCATCAGGAGTGGGTAAATCGTGCCTTTGGGAATATCAACAAAGCCAAAATCGTTAAGCGCCTCACTGATGGCATAGCCGTAAAGCTCTTCTCGGGAAAGCAGAATTAACAGGCAGCCTTGAAGAATCCCCTTGAGCATTTGGCTATTGGTATCTGTTGCCATCACATGTACCTCCCAACTAATATGTATTGCCTACTAGTAGTATAAAGAGCGTTGACTAGTATGTAAAGCAAAATAGTTGAAGCCTGAAAACTATTTGTTAACTGATCTTAAGTGATTGGCTCAGCGTCACCAGCATGAGCATCGTTTGACATCCAGTCAAAGCCAAACCGGAAAAGCCGATACATAAAAAAACAAGGCTTATTTGCCCTGAAAAGAGGTGTCGCGATATAATGAAAATAATAACAGGGTGGAGTGATATCGGATGAAAATTGGTATGATCGGATCAGGCAATGTCGGACAGGTTCTGACGCAACTTTTCGTGCAAGCAGGCAATGAAGTTGTCATCGCACATCGGGGTTCAGTCGATGCGCTAGAGGATTTAGCGCGCGTTCTAGGAGCAGAAGCTGGCACAGTTGAACAAGCCGAAGCACAAGAAATTGTCGTCTTGGCAGTGCCTTTTTTGGCTATTAAGGCTTTACCGGAACCATTGGCTCAAGATCCGATCATCATTGATGCCACCAATTATTTTCCTGATCGCGATGCGTGGATTGCTGAGATTGAACGTCATAAAAAAACGACGTCTCAGATCGTCGCCGAGCATTTTCAATCAAGTAAAGTGGTCAAAGCGTTTAATACAATTGGGATGACCGTTCTCGCTAGGCTGGCACAACCTGAACAACCAGTTGATCGGATTGCGGTACCGTACGCCGGTGACGATGAACAGGCAAAAAAAGTGGTGGCGTCGTTAATCTGGACGATTGGTTTTGAACCGTTTGATCTAGGTGGCTTGGCAACAAGTTTTCCGGCGCAGGCAGATGGCCCGCTTTTTCTGGTCAACGAAACCGCCCCGGTGTTGCGCCAACATCTGAATCCCGAATAAGCTGAGGAAGGCTGTCAGTAGAGCATCTTTTTAACCATGTTGTACCAGACTTCGCCAGCATGAGTAGAGGCAGCACGACCTTCATTTTGAAAGCCTTGATGTTCGTAAAAAGGGATCAACCGTTGTAGGCAGGTTAAGGTGATCGCTTGGCGGTTTTGTGTACGTGCGACCTGGGTTAGTTGCTCAAGTAATTGAGAGCCGACATTTTGATGACGATAGCGCGGGGACACAGCGAGGCTTAAGACTGCGATGTACGGATCATCGGGCCGATTGGGCTGACTCGTGCTGAAAAGATCATCAGTAATTGTTGATTGATCAGTTGCTGGCCCGACCACGTAACCAACAATCGAGCCACCAGCGCGGGCAACAATGAAGGTGTCCGGATAGTTGGCAATGCGCGCTGCCATGCTGGTTCTAGTGGCGGCCTCTTGTGGCGTAAATCCTGCTGTTTCGATAGTCATGATCGTATCAAGGTCGTTCAATTGTGCTTTTGAAAAATGCAGTTTCATCGTTTTCTCTCCTAGTTAAGGTTAAAGGGTGTAAAAGGGAACGGACAATGATGGATAAGCGATTAGTCAAGATTAGCAAGACGTTAAGCATGCTCTTGCGCCACCATCCAAAAAAGTTGGGCTTGGTGTTAGATCAGTATGGTCGGACAGATTGGAAAACATTGGTGCGACGCTTCAATGCGCATTATCAAATGCATCTTGATCGCCAAGTCTTACAAGCTATTATGGCACAAAGCACTAAAAAGCGATTTGCATTGGAAGGAACAACGATTCGGGCGGTTTACGGTCACAGTGTGCCAGTCATGCCGCTCACACCAGCAACTGAACCACCGCAGTGGCTGTATCATGGCACCTCACATCAGGCGGCCACTGTGATTGCTAAGGAAGGCTTACTGCCGATGAATCGGGATTTTGTGCATCTGTCTGAAGATGTCGCCACTGCTCAGCAAGTCGGTGCCCGTCATGACACTCATCCAGTTGTTTATCGCATTGCCGCCCGTGATGCAGCCAAAAACGGGATCCTCTTTTATCCCACGAGCAGTCGTGTGTGGCTTGTTTCTGAGCTGCCAGCAAGATTTTTACATCATCTAACTTCATACTTTTGAAGACCGTAAAATGTTTTTCAATGACAGATTACGGTCGTTTTTTTATGTTAGTATTAGGCATACTTAAAAAGGCGGTATCACGATGAAAGCCGATGAACCCGATGATTTACGGTTAAATCCGAAACAGTTCGCGAACCTTGTTGTTGAATCGCACCAAGTGCCTGACGACAAAGATCCAGAGACGATCGTCAAGCGAAAACTGACGCTCTATCTGACTGCATATTACTTAGCAGAGCGATTTAATGAGCTGCAACAGACGACCTTGAGCCATGCACCATCGCGGAAAAATTACCAGGAGTTGTTAAAAAAGCTCGAAGAAGAACGTTTCCAAGACTGGTAGACTGATACAGAATTAAGCGTCTGTATTAGTGGTATGTGAATATATGAACATCACGCCAGCATTATCTTTTTCCAAAGATAATTCATAACTGATGGACGCCTCCATTGACTTAAAAAGCTAATTTTAAGCCAATGGAGGCGTTTTCGTTTTTCCTTGACATTTTTCTTATCGGAAGATCAGTGATTGTTCTTTTAGTGTTCTAAACGGGCTAAAGAGGCGATTTCGTGACGATAATCACGTACTATGACGGTAGAGACAAAAACTTATGAAAAGAGGTTGGGACTATGTTACTCACCGTCATTGCTTACGCCATGATCGTGGTCTTTATGTATGTCATCATGACTAAGAAACTTTCACCATTTACTTCCTTGGTTATGATCCCCCTGCTGTTTGCGATTATTGCGATGGTGGCCGGGGTGGCTAATAAAGGTACGATCGGCGATTTCGTGTTGAAGGGACTCACAACAACTGCCAACACGGGGATCATGCTCTTATTCGCAATTCTGTACTTCTCAATTATGTTAGACGCTGGTTTGTTTGATCCAATCACTGCCCGGATGATCAAAATCGCGAAGGGCGATCCGATGAAAGTCTTGATGGCAACCGCGATTGTTGCGATGGCCGTGTCACTGAACGGGGACGGTACGACGACAACTTTGATCTGCTGTTCCGCATTTATTCCAATCTATAAAAAGCTCAACATGAACATGATGAACTTAGGTGTTTTGATTATTTTGCAGAACACCATCATGAACTTACTGCCTTGGGGCGGCCCAACTGCCCGAGCAATGGCCGTGTTGAAAGTTGACGCTGATATTCTGACCTATCTGTTGCCAGGTATGATTCTCGCCTTAGCGTATGTTGTTTTCTACGTTGCACCGCGCATGGGCCGAGCAGAACGGAAACGGTTGGGTGTCCGAGAGTTAACGGATGCTGAAATCGATGAAATGACTTCCGTTGTCGACCCAGAAGTTTCTGAAATTCGGCGCCCGAACTTATTCCTTTTCAATGGTATTTTGACAATCGTCTTGATTGCTTGGTTGGTTGCAAGTTCCTTCATTAAAGCCATTGCAATGCCACCATTGTTGCTGTTCTTAGTTGGAACCTGTATCGCTTTAATGGTCAACTATCCGAAACTGGGCGACCAAAGCAAGCGGATCGGTGCCAACGGTGGCGATGCTGTCCAAGTTGTTATTCTTGTTTTCGCTGCTGGTGTCTTCATGGGTCTGTTCCAAGGTACTGGGATGGCCGAAGCGCTGGCCAAGAGTTTCACTTCCATTATTCCTGATTCATTGGCTGGCTTCTGGGGCCTTGTCATTGCCTTGATCTCAGCACCAGGGACCTTCTTCCTGAGTAACGACGGCTTCTACTTCGGAGTGATGCCGGTTCTGGCTACAGCCGGTCGAGCATATGGGTTTACCAACATGCAGATGGCGCTGGCTTCCTTGATGGGTCAGGCGTTCCACTTACTGTCACCATTAGTTGCCTTCATCTATCTATTACTCCGGTTAACCGGTTTGGACATGGGTAAATGGCAGCGCGAAGCTGGTAAATATGCGTTAGGTGTGTTCGCTATCTTCGTTGTCACGGTGATGTTATTCGGTCACGTGCCATTCTACCTGCCGCAAAAATAACATCCTAACTGAAAAATACACCGAAAAGCCAATCATGATTGGCTTTTCCCCGTACTATATAACTTATCAACAAGAAAATATTGCGAGGAGGTGTCCAGATGTTTAATTGGCTGCGGCGACGAAAGCAAACACCGTCTACAAAAGAACAAGTGCCACCCCAAATGTCAGCACCGGCCGCGCCGGTTGATGATGATTGGATTGATGTCCCAAACTATTTAGCTGTTGATCCGGCATCAGAACTGCCCGTCAGTCTGATTGCCGCAGCAGTCACAGCCGATACAGCTCCTGATGCGCAGTTAGTGCTGAAGCATCTGTATGTCGAGAATCCTGAAGCAAAACGCGTCGGCTTGATCGCCAGCGCCATTGCGGCTGGTGATGGCCATGCCAATTATGTGGTCAAGTCAATCAAGAAAAAGGTGGAATGAAGAAGATGTTGAAAAAATTCAAGATCACGATTGATGGGAAAACCTATTTGGTCGAAATGGAAGAAATTGGCGGTGCGCCAGCCGCCCAGCCTGCGCCGGCCGCACCAGCTACGCCAGCGGCAACGCCGACACCGGCACCGGCCGCACCAGCTGCGCCAGCACCTGCAGCTCCGGTTGCGCCGACTGGGGAAGGTGAAGTTGTCACTGCACCGATGCCAGGCACGGTCACCAAGATTTTGGTTAAAGACGGTGATGCAGTCACGGAAAATCAGCCGCTGATGATTCTGGAAGCCATGAAGATGGAAAACGAAATTGTGGCGCCTAAGGCAGGTACCATCGGCCAGGTGTTTGCAACACTTAACCAGAATGTCAATTCCGGCGACAATCTCATCAGCATTATTTAAGGAGGAGGGATGGCATGGAAGCGCTCATTCACGGAATCACCACGATCACATTAGGTCAAATCGCCATGATGCTGATCGGCGCGCTCCTGATGTATCTGGGAATCAAAAAAGAATATGAACCAACCCTTTTAGTTCCCATGGGCTTGGGCGCCATTCTGGTCAACTTTCCAGGAACAGGCGTCTTGACCCAAGTTGTTGGCGGCACCAAAGCAGAAGGGGTGCTTGATGTTTTATTCAAAGCCGGTATCAATACGGAACTGTTCCCACTGCTAATTTTCATCGGGATCGGCGCCATGATCGACTTTGGACCGTTATTACAAAACCCATTCATGCTACTGTTCGGTGCAGCAGCACAGTTCGGGATCTTTGCCACCGTTTTTGTTGCTGTCTTCTTCGGTTTCAATATCAAAGAAGCGGCTTCAATTGGTATCATCGGTGCCGCAGACGGCCCGACTTCGATTTTCGTTTCGAACCAACTTGCGCCAAATCTGTTAGGGGCCATCACAGTCGCTGCGTATTCGTATATGGCATTGGTGCCGATCATCCAGCCAATGGCCATCAAGGCAGTGACCACAAAGCATGAACGCCGGATTCGGATGACTTATAAGGCAGAAGGCGTTTCAAAGACGACAAAAATTCTGTTTCCAATCATTATCACGATTATTGCCGGGTTTATTGCCCCGATTTCCTTACCGTTAGTTGGGTTCCTGATGTTTGGTAACCTGCTGCGCGAATGTGGGGTGCTCGATCGGCTGTCTAACACCGCGCAAAACGAATTGGTCAATATTGTGTCGATTCTGCTTGGGCTAACGATTTCCGTTAAATTGCAAGCTGATCAATTCTTGAACATTCAAACATTGATGATCATTGCTTTTGGATTATTCGCCTTCATCATGGACTCTGTCGGGGGTGTATTGTTCGCCAAATTATTGAATCTTTTCCGTAAAGATAAGATTAACCCAATGATCGGGGCGGCCGGCATTTCCGCTTTCCCAATGTCGAGCCGAGTGATTCAAAAAATGGCAACCGATGAAGATCCACAGAACTTTGTTTTGATGTATGCCGTTGGCGCTAATGTTTCCGGTCAAATCGGCTCTGTCATTGCCGGCGGACTGTTACTATCATTCTATGGCGCATAAGAGCGTGAGCCAGCCCGGTTAGAAACCGGAGCATAAGTGGCCTCAAGCCAAACTGGCTGGGTCTTGGCCAGTTTGGCTTGAGGTCCTTATGTGCAGGTTTCTGGGCTGGAGATCGCGTTTAGACCCACGCACGTTACTGCGCTGGTGAGCACGTTAAAAAGGGAGGTACTTCCATGAAAATTGACCCAGTTGCCGTTGAACAAGCGGGTGAATTGATGCTGATCGGTATGGGCGGCGTTTTCATCGTTTTATTCATTATTTATATCGTGGCGAAGTTATTACTGAAATTTGCCCCAGCTAAAAAAGCGGCGAAGTAACATGGCAACTTTAAAACGAATCTGGCTGGCATTGAATCCGCAAGAAGCAGCAGCATGGCAAGCCTTGCTGACGACTGCCGGGTTAGCTGCGGATCGTCAGGTTGACTATACAGTTGGTATTTTTGAAGGAGAAACGTTACTGGCAACTGGTTCGCTTTCCGGTAACATCATCAAGGAAGTGGCAGTTACACCAGCAACCCAGCATGAAAACTTGTTGGCACAGGTAATTCAGGCATTACTGGATCGGCTTGACGATGATGGTGTGACCCATAGCTTTGTCTATACCAAACCGACCACCGTTAAATTTTTCCTGTCATTGGGCTTCAAGCAGCTGGCAGCAACCGATGCTGTTGTGTTACTTGAGCGGGGATATCCCAACTTGACCGATTATGTTGCTTCGTTAGAAAAGCAGCGGCGGCCAGAAAAACCAGCGGCAGCGATTGTCATGAATGCCAATCCGATTACGCGTGGCCATGCCTATCTGATTGAGACGGCGGCCAAAGCCAACCCAGTTGTTTATGTTTTCGTCCTGTCAGCGGAACGGTCTTTGTTCGCAGCTGATGAGCGGTTGACGCTAGTTAGAAAAGTTGCCGCTCGCTGGCCAAACGTCGTGGTGTTGCCAACCAATGACTATATGGTCTCAAATACTACTTTTCCGAGTTATTTTCTCAAAGAACGGGCAGATGCCGATGTGGCTGCTGTCCAAGCTCGGCTGGATGCTGCGCTTTTTAAACAAGCAATTGCACCCGTATTGGGGATTACTCGTCGCTATGTCGGTGAGGAACCGCTGTCGCCGGTAACGGCCATTTACAATCGGGAACTAGCGGCAACATTTGGTTCGGAAATTGAACTGATCGTAGTGCCGCGGCTCATGATTGACGGCGATGTTGTTAGTGCTACCCGTGTTCGCGCGGCAATGGCACAACAAGATTGGAAAACCGTGCAGCAATTGGTTTATCCAGAAGTTTATCAAGAAATAAAGGAGCGATCGACACATGGAAATTAAGCATCCTGCGACTGCTGGTACGCTGGAATCAAGTGATATTCAAATCACCTTGTCACCGGCTACCAGTGGGGTCGCCATTCAACTGCAAAGCAGTGTAGAAAAACAGTTTGGTCATCAAATTCGATCAGTCATTGAGGCCACCTTGGCCAAGTTAGGGATCGAAAATGTTGCCGTTGACGCGAATGACAAAGGCGCCTTGGATTGTACCATCAAGGCGCGGACGATCGCCGCTGTTTATCGTGCGTCTGACAATAAGACGTTTGACTGGGAGGAGATCAACGCATGGATAAATTAAGAAGAACCATGATGTTTGTGCCTGGTGCCAATCCGGGCATGTTACGTGATGCTCCGATTTATGGTGCTGATGCGATCATGTTTGACCTTGAAGATGCTGTTTCTTTGAAGGAAAAAGACACGGCACGAATGCTGGTTTATTCAGCCCTGAAGACCTTTGATTACAGTAGCGTGGAAACAGTTGTGCGGGTGAATGCGTTAGATGCAGGCGGAGATCAAGATATTGAAGCGATGGTTCTTGGCGGCATTAATGTGGTGCGCCTGCCAAAGACCGAAACTGCTCAAGACATTATTGATGTTGATGCTGTCATCACAGCAGTTGAAGAGAAGTACGGCATTCAAAATGGCACCACGCACATGATGGCTGCAATTGAGTCGGCTGAAGGGGTTTTGAATGCTCGCGAAATCGCACAAGCTTCATCACGTATGATTGGGATTGCGTTGGGTGCAGAAGATTATCTGACGAGTCAACATACCCACCGCTCGACGGATGGCGCTGAATTGTCTTTTGCCCGTAACTATATCCTGCATGCTGCGCGAGAAGCTGGCATCGCGGCGATTGATACGGTCTATACACAAGTGGACAACGAAGAAGGTTTGCGCCACGAAACCGCCTTAATCAAACAGCTTGGCTTTGATGGCAAGTCCGTCATCAATCCACGGCAAATTCCAGTCATTAATGGGGTTTTTGCCCCTGCTTTGGCGGAAGTTCAAAAAGCACGTGAGATTGTTGCTGGCTTGAAAGAAGCCGAAGCTAAGGGCGCGGGGGTTGTTTCTGTGAACGGGCAGATGGTTGATAAGCCAGTTGTCGAACGGGCACAGTATACCATCGCGCTCGCAAAGGCATCAGGAATGGAGGTAGACTGATGGTCAAGAATACACTCAACCGTGAGATCCCAGAACCATATGCGGATCAATACGGTGTTTATGGCGGCGAGTTTGCCAACATTAAGCCTTATGATGAACATGCCCGCCACATCAACCCGGTTAAGCCGGATCACAGCAAACTCGTGGCGTCAATTCACGATGCCATTGTGGCAACTGGACTGAAGGACGGCATGACCATTTCTTTTCACCATCATTTTCGTGAAGGGGACTATGTGATGAACATGGTCCTAGCTGAGATTGCCAAAATGGGGATCAAGAACCTGTCAATTGCGCCAAGTTCGATTGCCAATGTACATGAGCCATTGATTGAGCACATCAAAAACGGTGTGGTGACCAACATCACCAGTTCCGGCTTGCGCGACAAAGTGGGGGCAGCAATTTCAAGCGGCATCATGAAGAATCCAGTTGTGATTCGCTCACATGGCGGCCGGGCCCGAGCCATTGCTCGTGGCGATATTCATATTGACGTTGCCTTTCTTGGTGCCCCTAGCAGTGATGAGTACGGCAACATTAACGGCACAAAAGGTAAGGCGACCTGTGGCTCGTTAGGTTATGCCATGATTGACGCAAAATATGCGGATCAAGTTGTTGCCATTACTGACAGTTTAATGCCATATCCGAATACGCCAATCAGCATTCCGCAAACCGACGTTGACTATGTCGTGCAAGTTGATGCGATTGGCGATCCAACTGGGATTGCCAAAGGTGCGACCCGTTTCACGAAGAACCCGAAGGAATTAAAAATTGCGGAGTATGCGGCAGAGGTCATTACCAAATCGGCCTACTTCAAAAATGGGTTCTCATTCCAGACCGGTACTGGCGGCTCTTCGCTGGCTGTTGCGCGTTTTCTGCGGCAAGCGATGTTGGATCAAGACATCAAAGCTAGTTTTGCTTTGGGTGGCATTACCAATTCAATGGTTGAATTGTTGAAGGAAGGCCTTGTCGAAAAGATTATCGATGTGCAGGACTTTGACCATCCCTCTGCGGTTTCATTAGGCGAGAACGCAGATCATTACGAGATTGATGCTAATATGTACGCGTCACCGTTAAGCAAAGGTGCAGTTATCAATCAGTTAGATATTGCGATTTTATCGGCACTGGAAATTGATACTAACTTTAACGTTAACGTGATCACGGGTTCTGACGGCATTATCCGTGGCGCTTCCGGTGGCCATAGTGACACAAGTGCTGCCTGCAAAATGAGCATGGTGATTGCGCCACTGGTTCGCGGTCGAATCCCAACGATTGTTGAAAATGTCAATACTGTTGTGACACCGGGTGCCAGTGTTGACGTTGTCGTGACCGAAGTCGGCGTCGCTATTAATCCCGCACGGACTGATTTGATTGAAATGTTTAAAAATCTGAAAGTGCCGCTGTTTTCAATTGAAGATCTGAAAAAGATGGCCTATCAAATTACTGGTACACCGGAAGCCATCGAATATGGCGATAAAGTGGTCGCTTTGATCGAATATCGCGATGGCACCTTGATCGATGTGGTTCACAATGTTTAAATTAACCATTTTAAATGGTCCGCAAGTTGATCTTGGTCAAATGCTGGCTGCCAAAGATGCTCGCTTGGTTAAAGAGCGAGCGTTGTTGGTGGCTGCACCAACCAATACGCTCTTGCACGTGACTTTGCGCATTCCTGGACCGGTTAAAACCGGTACTCAAATTGAAGCCGTTTTTTCGGCGGTCATGCAGACCTTGGCACAGCAACTTGGCGAGGCCGTTCGATCTTCGGACATTGACTTATTGCCAACTGGACCGGAAGCTTATTTTTTGACCACGCTGTCACCTTTGTCACTCAAGCGGCTCATGGTCGCGTTTGAAAATCAGCAACGGTTCTGTGACCTGCTGGATCTTGATGTTGTCACGTTACGCGATGCGGAACTGTATCAAGTTTCTCGCACGGATCTTGCCTTGCCACCACGTGCCTGTCTGGTTTGCGGCGGCGACGCCAAGGCCTGTGCCCGATCACGGCGGCACGGTTTGCCAGAGGTACAACAAGTGGTGGAAACAATCGTAAAAGAGAGCGCGAGCTGACCCGGTTAGAAACCGGCGTGTAAGTGGCCTCAAGTGTGATGGCCGGGCTCTGGCCATTGCGCTTGAGGTCCTTACACAAAGGTTTCTGGGTCAGCGAGCGCGTTTAAAGAGAGCGCGAGCCAGACCGCTTAGAAACCGGAGCATATGTGGGCACAAGTGTGATGGCCGGGCTTTGCCCATTGCACTTGTGGTCCTTATGTGCAGGTTTCTGGGTCAGTGAATGCGTTTTAAAAGGAGGACACCCCATGCCTAAACAGAAAGTCCAATTCATGGAAACCGTTTTGCGTGACGGGCAACAAAGCCTGATTGCCACGCGGATGCCGCTCAGTGATATTTTGCCGATTCTCGATAAAATGGATGCTGCCGGCTATGCATCTTTGGAAATGTGGGGCGGGGCAACTTTTGATGCCTGTCTCCGTTATCTGAATGAAGATCCGTGGGAACGGTTGCGCAAGATTCGTAAGGCGGTCAAGCACACCAAATTGCAAATGCTCTTGCGCGGGCAAAACTTGCTAGGTTACAAGAACTATGCCGACGATGTGGTCACTGACTTTGTCACAAAGTCAGTTGAAAACGGGATTGATATCATTCGTATTTTCGATGCGTTGAATGATACACGCAACTTGCGAACGGCGCTTGAAGCGACGAAGCAAGCAGGCGGGCATGCCCAACTAGCTATTTGTTACACAACCAGTGATTTCCATACGATCGACTACTTCATCAAGTTAGCCAAAGACATGGCTGACATGGGTGCGGATTCAATTGCAATCAAAGACATGGCAGGCATTTTAACCCCACAGAAGGCGTTTGATCTGGTTACTGGTATTAAGCAGGAAATCAGCGTGCCACTGGAAGTGCATACGCACGCCACCGCTGGTATGGCTGAGATGACGTATCTGGAAGCAGTTCGCGCCGGTGCTGATATCATTGATACCGCGGTTTCGCCATTTGCTGGCGGCACCAGTCAGCCAGCAACAGAATCCATGCTGGTTGCGTTGCAAGATCTTGGCTATCCGACTGATGTTGATTTAAGCACGGTCAGTGACATCGCCACTTACTTTGCGCCGATTCGCGATCGATTCCGCGAGTCCGGTCAACTGAATCCGCGCGTGAAAGATGTTGAACCTAAATCCTTGATCTATCAGGTGCCAGGCGGGATGTTGTCTAACCTGTTGGCGCAACTAAAAGATCAAGGACAAGAAGCGCTCTATGGCGATGTTTTGAAGGAAGTGCCGCGTGTCCGAGCTGACTTAGGCTATCCGCCGTTGGTTACACCGCTGTCGCAGATGGTAGGCACACAAAGTTTGATGAATGTCATGAGCGGTGAGCGTTATAAGTTGATTCCAAATGAAATTAAGGATTACGTGCGCGGCCTTTATGGTCGGCCGCCAGTGGCAATTGCACCCGAAATGGTGAAAAAGATCATTGGTGATGCACCGGTTGTCACACAACGTCCCGCGGATTTAATCAAGCCGCAAATGCCTGAGTTCCGTCAAGCGATTGCGCAATATGCGCACGACGAAGAGGATGTCTTAAGCTATGCTTTGTTCCCAGATCAAGCTAAAGATTTTCTTGGCCGACGCGAAGATCCGTTTTATGATGTGCCGGAGCAGAAGGTGTCGCTAAGTTTTGAGCCGACGCATGATTGATCTGATGTTGACCGTCGTTGCGTGAGCCTGCTAGACTAGTTGCCAGTTGTTCCTAGCTTCATTCCCCTTAAGCCGTTAACACCCCCGTTAACGGCTTTTTTGCTATAATAGGCCACGAAGCGAGGGGGAACGACCGATGAATCAAGTGGTGCCAGCAGTCAAAAGGAATCTGGATCTTTCGGAGAATCGGCCGATTAAAGAGGCGGTGTACGAAGCGCTTCGCAAGACGATTTTGTTAGGGGAAATACCCAGCGGCGAGCGTATTAACGAAAAGAATTTGTCCGAAAATCTCAATATCAGTCGGACACCGATTCGGTATGCGCTTGAACGATTAGATGAAGAAGATCTGGTCGAACGTAAAACCGGTATCGGTGTCATTGTGAAGGGCATTTCGATCAACGATGCCTACGAGATTTTTGATATTCGCAAGGAATTAGATGTTTTAGCAACACGTAAGGCAATGCGGCTAATGACGCCGGCTCAATTTAAACAGATGCGTGCGCTTCTGGAAGAAACGGATCGGTTGAATGATGCTGGCCGGGTGCCTGAAGTCATGGCCAAATTTACCGAGTTTAATAACTTTATTTACGATGCCAGCCATATGTTGCGGCTGAAAATGATTGTCAACCAATTACAAAATTACTTGATCTATTTTCGTGACATCAGTATTAACGGGGATGATCGGCGTAATCTTGCGATTCAGGAACATTGGCTGATTTATCGGGGGATGTTAAACCGTGATGATGATCAAATCAAACTGATCACGCGTGAACATTTGGGCCACTCATTGCAATATATTCTGAAAGTTATGAAGGCAAAGAACATTGAATGAACAAACAATCGCCCAAGCAGCGGTCACGAGTCTGCGGGCAGAGGTTTTGCTTGCGCCGAAGCCGGGCTTAGTTGATCCGGAGTCCAATGGCGCTCATCGCGATATGAACGTCACCACCTTTGAGGCCAGCATTCATGCGCTGGCCCCTTATTTTGGTCAGTATCTGCATGCTGGATTAACGGCGGCAACGGTACCACAGTTGTACCAGCAATTGCGGACGATCGGGGTAAAGGCTGAAAAAGCGATGATGACAGCTACAGTAGGTGTGAATACGCATCGCGGGGCTAATTTTTCTTTTGGGTTTTTACTGGGTGCTTTGGGATGGTTGTTGCAAAAGCAAAGTCTTAAGCAGTTAGTCATGCATGATTTTGCCCCGCTTTTTCCGGCAGTGGCGCAAATTGCACAAGGCGTGAGCGGCGATTTTCGCGATCTCAGTGAAAAAAAACAGTTGAGTCATGGCGAGGCGTTGTATATGAAGCATGGTGTGACTGGCGTGCGTGGTGAGGCGTTAGCCGGCTACCCGACGATCCGGACGGTTATCCTGCCTTACTTACGGCAAACCACGACACGCGGCGATCTGCGCTATCTGCAGCTGATGGTTCATCTGATGGCACAAGTTGAAGATGCTAATGTGTTGCACCGTGGGGGGCCAGCTGGGTTACGGTTTGTTCAGGATACGGCCAAAGCGTTGTTACATGTACCGGCGTCCCGGCTACCTAATGGGTTGCGCGCTTTAAACGCCGAAATGATTGCACGAAATTTGAGCCCCGGCGGCACGGCCGACTACCTTAGTCTGGCGTATTTTTTTGATGCGTTGATGCAGCAAACGGGATGAGTTCGATGTGCCGAATTGATCCGATTGCCATATTTTGATTCGCAATATTAACCACGTCACTGTCAGTTAAACCGCCAACCTTGCCGCGAATCGGTGGCAGCATCTGACCACTGGGTGTTTGCAGGTTAAGCTGGGCTGTTACTGTTTGGCCTTCTGCATAGGCTTGTAGCAAGATTGCGCGAATGACCGCTTGATCCTGAAGGGGCAGCGGGGGATAAACCAGCGCTTCGCTTTTAGATTGCTTCTTTAAAGCGGCTGTATGATCAGAAAGATAGTAGCCTTGCCATTTACGCATGCCGCGATCAAAGTAACGATTTGCGAAAAAATCCGCCACCATGGCATCGAATCTTTCGGTGCCGATTTTTTCTTCATAAGTCATGATGATCACCTCAAATCGATTATACGAACATATGTTTGCTTCAACAAGAGGAAACCACCGATTTTTAAATGTTACAAAAAGATGACAGCGAGAATGCCGCAATTATTAAGATTTGCTTGTGTTGACATCGTTTTGTAACATTTGATTAGGCAGCATGATAGGCTAGAGATAATAAGAAAAACGGACCTGTCGACGACAGTATGTCTGGTTGGGAGTGAATGACATGAAAAAGTGGTTTTTGTTGGCAACAGCGATTTTGACCTTCAGTGGGGTTTCCGGTGCTGCTCTTTATCAGCATCAGGCAAATGCCGGGACTGATACAAAAACAGTCACTGTCACAACGCCTAAAAAGCAACCAGCTGCAACAGTAAAACCTAAAAAAGAGAACGCGACCGCCTCTTCGACAGTCGCTGTAACAAATTCCTCAGCGGCAACAACACAACCTTCTGAAGAGATCAGCAGTTCGAGCACGGTTGCGACTGTGCATACCGAGACAGCTTCGACAGCAAGTACGACTCAAGCAACGCCTTCGGTCAGTGCTGAGGATGTCAGCAACACTGCACCGGTTTATCTCGGCACATGGCAGAATGAGCACGTGACGCTGACAATTACGGCAGACCAGCTGACCGTTGTTCAGGCTGGCGTAACAACAAAAACCGGCTATAAGGTAACGCCAGAAGGCAATGGTTTTGTCTTGATCCCGACAGATGTCGGCGCTGATGCCATTTATTTGGTGCCAGTTAGTGGTGGCCTTGAATGGGTCGCGCCCGGTGTCGCATCGCCATTGATTCTGCATCACGCATGAAGTTCTTTACTTAAGATAACCGTGAACCGACTTTTGCACCCGGTGACGGTTGATGTTTGTTAAAATTGACGCATAAAAATAGCGTTGCGATCACCATCCGGAATGAAGGTTGATCGCAACGCTATTTTACTGGCCGAAATTGTTGTTAAGCTCAGTCTGTCGCTTTGTTCAACGTTTTGTCTTCAACCGTCGTAAACAAGTGATGATCAAAAAAGCGCTTGGTTTCTGGCAAGGCAAAACTTGTGTAGTCGCGGGCATGACCGGTTCCGGGCACAACATGCAGTCCGATATCGCGACCAAACATGGCAGCTTGTTGTAAAAAGTGCAAGGCACTTGGCAGTGGCATCAATTCATCAGCTGAATTGAACAACAATGCCGGACCTAATTGATCGGTTAAATGGTTGGTGGGGTTGACCGCGGTCAACAAACGCGGGTCTAAGCCGCCAAGGTAAGTCTGCACGAAATACTTGTAAAATGAATCATGAATTTCGTGGATTTCGGTAAGACCAAGTTCTTTTTTCCCATCCACAGAAGCCTTTACCATTTGATTTTTTTGAACCCAGTTGGCAAAATCAACAACAGGGGACCATGCAACGAGCGGATAGCCGGAAGCTAAACTGTTTTGCAGAACCATGGTGCCGCCTGAACTTGCCCCCAAAAGTCCCAAACGCTCACGATCAAAATCATAAGGGGAAGCAAGTAACCAATTGATGAAATGATCGAAATCGTTTTGTGCTGTTGGATATAAATATTTAGGGGCTAAGCGAAAGTTCGGAATCGCAAATAGATAGCCGGCATCGGCAAAATATTTACCTAAATCGCTTTCATTTTCCTTATCGCCGCGAAACCAGCCACCGCCGTGTGCATACACGATGGCACCGCCATTGGCTTCGTCAGGTACATAGAGATCGGCGGCTAAATTATAGGCGCTATCGTAGATCACGTCTTTTTCCACTTGCATATTTGCCTGTTCCTCCTTATTCTTGTACATTAACCATAGTCTAACCATAGTCCCAAAACCCGTTTAAATGCAAATCTGGATTCCGATTCGTTCGGTTTTAAGTGCGGGAGAAGGATGGTGAAAGGAAAAAAGTATGCGATATTCATTTACGACAAAGGTGACACGGTCGACAACGGTCAAACGCTGGCTAGCAGAGCAAGGCGTCAGTCATCGCTTGTTCAAAAAAATGCTAGTGGATCATTTGATCTGGGTTGATGGGCAAGCATCTGACAATGGTCCGGTTGAAGCTGGCCAGATTATCCGCTTTGAAATTCCGACTAGCAAAACGCTGACGCCAGAGTTTGCGCCTTTAGAAGTCATTTATGAAGATGCTAATTGGCTAATTGTCTCAAAACCAGCTGGATTGACAAGCGTTCCCGGACCCCACACACCGAATTCGAGTTTATTGAATCGTATTGCGGGCTATTTGGTTGAGCAAAAAATTGACGCACCACAACCAGCCATCATGACTCGACTTGATCGCGATACTGTCGGACTGGTGCTGGCTGCAAAACATCCATACGCACAAGGCCGGTTTGATCAAGCACATCAACGCACACTGACGAAGCATTACTTGGCGGTTGTCAGCGGTAAATTGCCATCCCCAAAAGGTGAAATTGATGCACCTCTGAAATTAGCGGCGGATGGCATTCACCGAATTGTGGCAGCTGATGGCCAGACGGCGCTGACAAAATACCGGGTTTTAAAAGAAAAAACCAATACTTTGGTTGATGTCCAGTTGCTGACCGGTCGGACACATCAAATTCGCGTTCATTTTGCAAGTTTAGGTCATCCATTAATTGGCGATCACCTTTATGGTCAGCCAGATGCGCGAATACCGTATCAAGCCTTGCAGGCGACGCGGTTGAATTTTATGGATCCTTTTTCGGAAAAGCAGATTACGGCTGAATTGCCGGTGCCGGCTTTGTTTAACCAACTGCTGACAGAAGCACCCCAAATTGAGCCAACAATCTGACCTAGTATGACGTGCAGTAGATTCAGGCGAAGACATGAAAAAAAGCCGAAGTGCAAAATGTGTTTGCACTTCGGCTTTTAGTAAAGTTAGTGACCAAATATTGTCAGGCATTTGTATCAGGATGCATCAGGCGATTTTCAACCGTCTGCCAGTTGATGACCTTGAAGAAGGCGTCCACATATTCTGGTCGGCGATTTTGATAATGCAAGTAATACGCGTGCTCCCAGACATCCAAGCCTAGCAGCGGGTATTGATGATACGTGATTGGTGAATCTTGATTTGCTGTCGTCACAATTTTTAAGGTCGCGTTGTCTTTGACAAGCCAGGCCCAACCTGATCCAAAAACAGATAAAGCTGCTTGACTGAATTCGGCTTTGAACTTGTCAAATGAATCGAAGGTATTTTCAAGATCTGCTAATAATTGGCCGTCCGGTTTGATGGTGCTTTCAGGACTCAGCATCGTCCAAAACAATGAGTGATTATAGTGTCCGCCGCCATTGTTCCGGACGGAAACGCGCACGCTTTCTGGCAGCGCATCAAGCCCTGTCAATAGTTGCTCAATGGATTTGCCGGCCGCCTGAGGGACACCATCTAAACTGGCATTAAGTTTATCAATGTATGTCTGATGATGCTTGTCATGGTGAAGGTGCATCGTTGTTGCGTCAATGTAAGGTTCAAGAGCTGCATAGTCAAAAGGTAAATCTGGCAAAACAAATGTCATAGGAATCAACCTTTCTTGTTTGAGGACAGCGTCACACACTTACTATAAGTAACTTTAGCATGTTGAAGAATGGCCAGCCTAATAACTTGCTCATGTTAACAATAATGTTGTGCCAGTGGTGGCTCATCAGCAGTCGTAAAAAGACAAAAAAATATCGCGTCCCACCAATGATAAACACTGATAGGAGGCGATATAGACTGATGAAGTCATTGAATAATTACTTAACTTCGGTGAAAACCACGCGCTTGCGCAGCTTCGGTGAATACTTCTTGAGTTGCAAACGATCAGGTGTATTCCGCTTGTTCTTGGAAGTCAAATAGATCCGTTCGCCGGTTTCATTGTTGCCTAAGATGATGTTATTCCGCATGTTTTAGCACCTCACTTTTTCATAATTTAACCTGTCAAGCATACAGGATTGACAGCCTAAAATCAAGGCTGGGCATTAAACGCTGCAAAAGGTGTAACACCGTGATTCTGCGCAATTTCAGCGACACCTTCAGGATCAGCATCTGCCAAACCGGCCAAATCAATTGAGTCGCTTTCGCCAGTGTCGGCCTGAACGACTTGGAAGAGGGGTTCTGCTGGATAGACGAACAACTGCGATGTTGTTTTGACTTCTTGAGTTTCTTGGGTCAATAGAGGCACGTTTTGCAATGAGCTCAATAATGCTTGATTCGCTTCCAAAAAGTCATTTAATGTATCCCAACTATCAAGAATTGCGATAGGTGGTTCTAGTGGTGTGAGATAAGCAGCAAAGCGATGCAAATCGTCTTCCCATTGACGCACGGCACTTTCGGCGAAGGTTGTCTGATCCAATTGTTGAACTAATAACTGAGAAACAGACTCACTTTTAACCGAATCTGGCATACCAGTGATTCGTGCAGTTAAATCCGTAATGCACTGGAATGCCTGCTTGACATTCGCTAAAAATTTTAAAATATCCGTTCCGCCAGCACTTTCATATGCTGTTTGAAACTCATTTCCGAGCATGCGATTGTTTGACATGGGAAGTCCTCCTTTAAACGTGCTCACTGACGCCTAAACCGTCTCACAAGGACCTCGAGCACAATGACCGTGGCGCATCATTGCATTTGAGGCCACTTATATGCCGATTTCTAACCGCGCCAATTCACGCTCTTTTTAAACGCGATCACTGGCGCAGAAACCTCTTCATAAGGACCTTGGCCACAATGACCAAAGTGCAGTCATCGCGTCCCAGCCCACTTATGTTCCGGTTTCTAACCGCATCAGTTCACGCTCTCCCTTTATCATAAGCCAATCGCGCGCAGGCAGCACGTTTTTCTACTGGTTATGCCGCCGATGCCAAGTGCTCCAGCCCCATGTACCGGTCAAGATGAGGAGAAGCGCAATGGCGATACCAGTAATGATCCAAGGCAGTTGTGGATTGTCAGGTGCTTTTGTCTTTGGTTTGTTGACAACAGGTTGTAGGGTGTTTTTTGGTAAATGACCGCTATAGTGAAAGGCAAGTGTTTTTGTCCAAGAAAAGTCGCCTGATTTAGCTGTCCATTTGAGGGAATAGTCACCAGCCATGAGTTTGCGGTCATTGAGCAGGATGCTTTGGGTGAAAAATGAGTGCGGAGCGACGGCTTGCCCCACAAAATGACCGGTTATCAAGGCCTTTTTTGTTCCTGTTTTGCTTAAGGCATAGTCACTCGTGATGTCACCGAACTGATTGCCAGAAGGATTGCTGATGGTTGCTTGGACGGCGGCATAGTGGTTAATCGTACCAATGCCTGCTTTTGTCATTGCCAGTAGTGGCGGATTAGGCGTCTTGAAATCTTGGCGCAAAATAGTGGTGATCCCGATAGCAAAGCGATTTGTGAAGCTAACACCGCTTGCCGACTTGTTGGTGCTGGCGTCATTTTCAGGAGACACATAGAAACCGCCAGAAATAACGCCAATAAAATGCTGGCTCGGTGCTTTTAATATATAAGTGACCAATTTTTCTGTTTTCGCTGGTACACTGATTTTTTCCGGCCCGCTAATGAGCGTATTCAAACGGCGTGCATCTTGGTTCAAAGGCGGCATAGCGCGATCAAAGGCGATGGCACCGCTGTCGGTAGTATAAGCAGGGTTCACGGCAATTGTATAAGTTTGCACCTGATCAGATAGGTTGCTGATTTGAAGTTGCAAATCTTCTTGCTGGCCAGGATCGACCTGCAAGTCAAAATAGCCTGCGTCTGCCTGTTTTTGATTACTAGGCAGCACAGGTGTAACAGCAAACTCTGGTGTTGTTGCCGTAGTCTTTTGCCCTGCTGCAATGAGAAATGGACTGATGACTAGCACCATTAGTGCAAACAAAGCGATTCTTTTCATGACAAACCCTCCACAGACCGCTAATACCGTCGTCGAAGCGGTATCGGTGGATGTTTTTATCCAACTTTATGTAGCAGATAGTTGTCAGTGACTATCTGCAGGTTGAATTGCTCAGGTTGATCGTGATGAACCGACACACCAGTGCAGCCATTTTAATGAAGATCACTACATCTGGCGAAAATATAAGCATGAATAAGGTCGCTAGTTTTCGGATTCGATTGTTTTAAGTCGTTTCATCAACTTGACATATGTGTGTTTCATTTCTGGTCGGTGCGTCCTCCTTTCTTATAAAAAATCCCAGTCCAAGTGTTGGTCACTAGCTTAAACTGCATTCAATATAGTCGGCGATAACGGACAGTTACCAGATAACAACTTTATTTTACCGATTATTTCAATAAACAAAGCGTTGTAAGCTTGTGATGGACGCATCATGAAAGGAGCTAGGGCTTGTTATCTGGTTGCGAATACTCGATAATATGAAAAGAAAAATAGTTTCGTCACTTTAAAATATGGCGAAGAAACCAAAAAAAAGCTGCGACGATCTCACAAAGTAGAAAAATCTTTCCAATTCATGAGACCGTTAGTCTGAAAGGAGCTGCTGATGCTGAAAGGATCGCGAGTCGCTGTCCGGCCATTTGAATTGACTGACGTTGAGGATTATTTCGCCTATGCACATTTAAAACAAGCCACATTACCAGCTGGCATGACCCCCTTAAAGTCACAAGCAGCCGCCTTAGAACACATTCGACGATTTGCCCGTGAAAAGCAAGATTTGGCATTGGTGTATCGACAGCATGTTGTCGGCAACATCGGCGTCTATCCGCGTGATTTATCGCCTTTGACCGGGGATGATATGACGCGGGAAATCGGCTATATCCTGCATCCCCATTTTTGGCATCGTGGTTTCATGACCGAAGGCTTGCGACTGGTGATCGATGATCAATTTCATAACGGCATTCAAGCCGTCTGGGCAGGTGTCTTTCCAGAAAATATCGCTTCCATCAACTTATTACAGCGTCTTGGCTTTGATTTTCAGTTCGAAGTGCCGCTCCCTCGTGGGTTGACACCTGATCAACCGCGCAATGAGCGATACTACCGATTACTCCCCAATCAGTTTGAAAAATGAGAAATTACTATAGCTATTTTATGAAAGCCGGGTGAATTCATCCCGGTTTTTTTCTTTTAGATAGGCATCGGTTTGAAAAATGTTATAATGAAAACGAGTAATAGTCTGGAGGTTTCAAGATGACTGTGCAAACAGAGTATCAGCAAGCGTATAACAAGCGGCTTGCAGCGATCGAGGCAGATCCACGGCTAACCGTGCTGTCTAGCATGAATCAACCGCAGGACGCAGCCCAAAAAAAGGTAAGCCAATATATTGTGTTTACTGATTTTAAATTCGATGAGCAAAAGCAAAAAAAAATTCAATTTACGTTTATACGCCTTTTGAAAATGTTGATAAATATGGCCATTCCAAAGCGGATTATCAGTCACAACTTTTGTTTGAAACCAATCGTTGGGATAACGGCATGCACATCACTGTCTTGGAGACCCTTGGGTCGGAGAGCCGGCTCGCTTTCTACGATTTTGAAAATATGGGCTTGGCCCAGCTTGCTTTGAAAGCTTTCATTAATTTGGCAATGAAAGCTGACATTGCCCAAGTCGACGGTACGATTAGTTCGTTTGACAAGGTTAATTTGACAAAGCTGCGGCATATTTTCACTAAATTTGGTTTTACAATTAAACTGACTGATCCGCAGACTGGTATTGGCAAAATCAGTCGTAAGATGCAATGATCTGTTTATCCAGCTTATGCAGTGTATTTAATGAACATCGTCTTTTAGAGGCGGTGTTTTTTTTAACTAAATGTGTTGCGGCTCAGTGAAGACTAGGCAAACTATTGGGTCGTGATCAACTTTTGTGGCATGATGGCGTTAGCAAACCATTCGTAAGAAAAGTACGCCGCATTGTCAATGGAATGAAACAGATATATGGAAATAATGTAACAGTAACTTGCTGTTTAATTGCTGTTTTTCAATAAAAATAGGGTTGAATCGAAACACAATAAGCGTAATATGAAACACATCAATCAGGAGGAAGTGGCAAAATGGCAGAAGAGAAGCGCTATGGCGCGGATTTGATCGTCGAAAGTTTAACGAATCACGGCATTGACTATGTTTTTGGGATTCCTGGAGCCAAAATTGATCGGGTTTTTGAAAGTCTGGAGCATCCTAAATCAGAAAAGAGTCCGCAGCTAATCGTTGCGCGACATGAACAAAATGCGGCGTTTATGGCCGCTGGCATCGGCCGTTTGACCGGCAAACCAGGGGTTGTCCTGACAACTTCAGGACCGGGAGCATCAAACTTGGCAACCGGCTTGGTAACCGCAACGGCTGAAGGTGATCCGGTTTTGGCTTTATCCGGTCAGGTCAAACGCGCTGATTTGCTGCGAAGCTCTCATCAAAGCATGCGTAACGCCGATCTTTTTGCCCCGATCACCAAATATGCAGCTGAAGTTCAGGACCCCGATAACGTGAGTGAAATAATCGCGAACGCTTATCAAGCGGCTGAATCTGGCAAGCAAGGCGCAAGTTTTGTTTCTATCCCGCAAGATGTCACAGATTCGCCAGTCAACTCGGAACCGATAAAACCACTGGTCGCACCAAAACTTGGACCGGCTAGTCCCAGTGATATGACGTATCTGGCGCACGCCATCAAGGAAGCGTCATTGCCAGTGTTGTTGTTAGGAATGCGGGCATCGTCAAGTGATGTAACAGCAGAGATTCGCGAATTACTTTCAGTAACGGAACTACCTGTTGTGGAAACTTTCCAAGGTGCTGGCATCATTTCTCACCGTCAGATTGACAACTTCTTCGGCCGGGTTGGCCTGTTCCGCAATCAACCAGGTGACATGTTGTTACAACATAGTGATTTGGTCATTGCTATTGGGTACGATCCCGTTGAATATGAACCACGTAACTGGAATGCGGATGGCAAGGCGCGCATCATTGTCATTGATGATGTTCCAGCTGAGATTGATCATAACTTCCAGCCGGAAACTGAACTCATTGGTGATATTTCGCAAACGTTAGATATTTTAGTGCCATTGTTACGTGGCTACCAAGTTGCACCTGGCAGCAAGCGTTATTTAGAAGACCTTCAGGCAAAACTGCAGGATAGCGATGTACCACCCGCAATTGCTGATCAAAAAGTGCTTCATCCGCTCAGCATTGTTGCCGCCTTACAGGAGCGGGTCACGGATGAAATGACCGTTGCTGTTGACGTTGGGAGTCATTATATATGGATGGCTCGGCACTTCAGAAGTTATGAACCGCGGCATTTGCTGTTTTCCAATGGGATGCAAACGCTCGGTGTCGCCTTACCATGGGCGATTGCTGCAACGTTGGTTCGCCCAGGAAAAAAGGCGGTCTCAGTTTCTGGTGATGGCGGCTTTCTCTTTTCCGGACAGGAATTAGAAACAGCAGTGCGCTTGCATGCAGACTTAGTGCATATTATTTGGAATGATGGCCATTATGATATGGTAAAATTTCAAGAGGAAATGAAGTACGGTCGTGCAGCTGGCGTTGACTTTGGTCCGGTTGACTTTGTGAAGTATGCAGAAGCATTTGGAGCAAAGGGACTGCGGGTCAATAAACCAAGTGAATTAGGGCAGGTTTTGGATGAGGCGTTTGCTACACCAGGCCCAGTTTTAGTTGATATTCCAGTTGATTATTCTGATAATGCGGAGCTTGGCGCGGCGATGCTTCCTGACCAAATTTACTAAGCTTTTGTTCATTCGTCAGCATTGTGCTTGGCGATCGCGTAATAGGAGGAGACCATCTGTGAATACTGATCGGTTATATCAACATGGCACATTGGCAATGCTTGTACCCGGATTGTTTGCTGGTACGCAAAAGATTGAAGAACTGCTGCAGCATGGCAATACTGGTATTGGCACTTTGACGGGGCTAGATGGCGAACTTGTGATCATTGATAGCAAAGTTTATCAAGTCAATGCACAAGGCGCTGTTCGCGAAGTCGGGTCAGAAGAAGAAGTACCGTTTGCAAACGTGCATTATCAAGCTGATAAATCTGTAGGCAAACTACAAGGACTTGATTTGTCAGGCTTTCAAAAAACGGTTTTGGAACGCCTTCAAACGGCCAATCTTTTTGCTGCAGTACGCGTTGAGGGGCGGTTTACGCAGATGCATACACGCGCGGTGTTGCCGCAACAGCCACCGTATCCAACGCTTACTGAAACAGCTTCAGGTCAAAAAGAATTCAACGCTGAGAATATCAAGGGTACATTGATTGGGTATTATTCGCCTGATCTCTATGCGGGTGCGGTGTCACCGGGGTTCCACTTGCATTTTCTTGACGCTGATCATCACATGGGTGGCCATATTCTTGGCTTCGAACTCGACAGTGGCGAATTGTTTCTGCAAAAGTTTAGTGACTTCCAGCTACATCTGCCGACAACCAACGATGCTTTTTTAAAGCAAAAATTTGACACGGCAACACTGGTAGCCGATATTCGCAAGGCTGAGAATTGAGTTAAAGCCTTGTGAGAGGCAGTTGCTGTTGAAGGCCGAACATGTTAACGTGTAAACCAATAACGATTAGAGGTTGCATCTGTCATGAATCCCAACCGCAATGGCCTGAACGCCAGATGCGCGGTTGCAAAAGGGGCGGATGCCGAAATGCCGGATTTGTTCAGAAATCCGACATTGGGCCAGTTGGACAACATCTGCTGGACTGTCGCGAACATCGCGGGGCGCTAATGAATCGGATCACGTTTAGTCATTGTTAGAAAAATGATAAGCTGATGGGTTGATTCTCGCCCGTTGGCTTTTTTTGTTGAGCGCGAACCAGCCCGGTTAGAAACCGGAGCATAAGCGGCCTTGGACGTGATGGCCGGGCTTTGGTCATTGCGTCCAAGGTCCTTATGTGTAGGTTTCTGGGCTGGTTCGCGCTTTATAGAAAGCTAACCTCGCTCCCCGAGCCTCGCACTCTCAACCTATCAAAAACTTCAAAAGGAGCAAACTATTGGCACAGTCAGAATCAAATCAAGTCAAACGTGAACTCAAAACTCGCCATCTCTCCATGATTGCCTTAGGCGGCAGCATTGGCACTGGTCTCTTTGTTGCCAGTGGGAGTGCGATTGCCACCGCTGGACCAGGCGGGGCCATTGCTGCGTATGTCGGCATCGGGTTGATGGTCTTTTTCCTAATGACCAGTCTCGGTGAAATGGCTACCTATGTTCCCGTTTCGGGGTCGTTCTCCGAGTATGCTAGCCGATTTGTTGATCCGGCATTTGGGTTCGCACTTGGTTGGAATTATTGGTTCAATTGGGCAATCACGGTGGCCGTTGATGTGTCCACCACCGCAATCGTGATGCATTTTTGGCTGCCAGATGTGCCTGGATGGCTGATTTCAATGGGGTTCTTAGCGCTGATTTTTGTCATCAACATTATTTCTGTTAAGTCTTTTGGTGAAACTGAGTATTGGCTTTCATTAGTCAAAATTGTCACAGTGCTGGTCTTTCTCGTTGTTGGTCTATTGACCATCGTTGGGATCATGGGCGGCAATGGCCCGATTGGTTTGAAAAATTACACAACCGGAGCGGCGCCATTTGTTGGTGGTTTGCCAGCTACCCTAGCCGTTTTCGTCGTTGCTGGTTTTTCTTTTCAAGGGACTGAACTGATTGGCATTACCGCGGGAGAAAGTGCCACGCCGGAAACGAGTATTCCTAAAGCGATTAAACAGGTGTTTTGGCGAATTTTGCTCTTTTATATTTTATCTATTGCGATCATTGCTGCCATCATTCCCTATACCAGCCCGAATTTATTAGGTGCGAGTGTCGATCAAGTTGCGATTTCGCCATTCACTTTGGTATTTGATCGCATTGGGTTAGCAGGAGCGGCCAGTGTCATGAACGCGGTCATCTTGACATCGGTTTTGTCCTCGGCTAACTCAGGGATGTATGCCTCGACCCGCATGTTGTGGGCAATGGGTGGTTCCGGTTTTGCGCCGCGCGTTTTCCAGAAAACGAATAACCGGGGGATTCCAGTTGCAGCACTGCTGTTAACAACCTTGGTTGGTGCTTTCACCTTTTTAACCAGCATTATGGGACCGCATGTCTATCAACTACTGGTTGCAGCTTCTGGTCTGACTGGATTTCTTGCATGGTTAGGCATTGCTGTCTCACATTTTCGCTTTCGGCGCGCTTTCGTGAAGCAAGGACACGATCTGAGTGAACTCAAGTATCATGCAAAATGGTTTCCGGTTGGCCCAATTCTGGCGATTATTATGAGTCTCATTGTCATCGTTGGTCAGGATTTGCAGGCAGTTCAAAATTTTGCCTGGGGTCGATTACTGGTTTCCTATATGTCAATCCCGCTTTTTATTGTCTTATTCGTCTGGTACAAAGTGAAGCATCGGACAAAAATGATTCCGTTAGACCAAGTTGATCTGTCCGCTCACCGAGACCACCGAAATTAACGATGTAAAAAGGCAGTTTCCACACATTGAACTGAGTGGGAACTGCCTTTTTAGGTGATACTATCACCACTTAAAAGTACCAGTTTCTGATGAGCGTGCTGAAGCTGTTTTGCCGAGATAAAGGCGGCGAATCAACATATAAAGTTGGAAAATAGCACTGTCGTCATCATCAATAATCCAAGTGGTAACCTCGCCTTTGAAATCCGATGGTGCTGCTGCTCTAATGGCGGCTTCGTTGTCGACACTGGTAATCACCAAGTCAGCTTCCTGACAAGGCGCATCATCTGGCAACAAATCAACGACACTAAGATCGTCCAGAAAGTTTACCAAACGGCGATTGAGGAGATCATGTCCTAGGTAAACCAGCTTCACTTGCACAACTGGTGTTTCTGAGAAGTATCGCAAATAAGGAGCCAAAAGATAATGAATAATGCGCAAAAATCCTGCATTTTTACCAAGAAAACGACGGTAGGCAGGGGTGTCTGGCAAACCAGCGATGAACGTTTGCAAGGTATGGTACAGCTTAGTCTCTGTGTATGGCAGCCCTTCAGGTTGATAGTAATCCACGATGTGCATGAAATCGCCGCCCAGAAACTCATTGTTCAACGCGATCCGAGCTAGATTCAGAACTAGCTCGTGTTCGTGATAAACATCGAAATCACTGTCAGGTCGAACATGAGCATTCAAAAAAGCCAAGAGTCGCTTAGTGAAATCTGTCGTCACGGTTTTTTTGTCACTTAGGTAGCGGATAAAAGCATCACTCGTGGCGTCAGTTGGTAAAAATGTAATGGTGCGATTTTGCTGAAAGTAGAAGAAGTCGTTTTCGCTTTTCATAAACCGTGTGTCGTAAGCAGGAAACATTTCTTTCGTGTAAACCGGATATTGAAAAGGTGAATACTCATCGAAAATTTTGTCAAATGGCGCGGCGCCGTCAACGAAATGGTTGCCACTTATGCGTACGCGGCTGATGGCCCAAAACAATACTTCTTCAAGAATATCGACTGGATTCTTTTTGGCACTGGGTAAGGCGGTGTATTCCTGAACAATTTTTTGTTCATCTAAAACTTTGAATGGCCAATCGACGCCGTGGTAGCCAATCCAATAGAAGGCGAACAAGAACAATCTGATGCGGCTTTCCTGACCGGCAAAGCCTAAGTCGCTAAAGGACAACTTAAGCTGATACCGTTTAAGAAGATTACGGAGAGCAGACGTCTTGCGAACCAACGTGGAACGGCTGATATAATGGGCACGACAGAACTTGTCTGTGGACGGGTGATTAGCTTGCACAATGTAATCGACAAATTGGAACGCGATAGCGTGCTGTAACAAATACAGATGATAATCGTCCACTGTAATATCAATATCGACCAGCAGACTGATTTGTTTCCGTTTCATTTTTTCTGGATGTTTTGTTAAAACTGTCAAGTCGCGGAAAAGTTCCTGCAAGATGTTATACCCTTGCTGATAGGAAAGGTCTAGGTGCTGACTGAGGGTATTGATCGTGTATGTTTGCACATTGGTATCTTTGATCGCTGCGAACATTTGGAACTTCTGCAGATCAGCGCGATCTAAAAAAGTTTGTTCATACAGCATGGTACACCCCCTTATCTAAAAGCAATTCACCCCTACCTACGTCAATTATAACAAAAAAAGTAAAAATGATGACAGTTTGTTAGTGAAACATTGAACTTTAGGGAAACCCGCTATTTTCTAAAGCCGAGTAAATGAACAATAACAATTTGGTATAGTTTTTAGACCCGACTTGTACTCGTAACAGGGGTGAATGTCTGCGTCTTGACAAAGTATGACGTATAATAAAAGACACAAAATCGTATTTTAGGGGTGGGGAGTCCATGGAAGCCAATCACGACATCTTTTTGTCGATGTCCGATGCTGAAAAGCTCAATTTGTTTCACGCCATTATCTCGGCACGAATTGCGCAGACGCCGGTGAGAACGCAGTTGGCTGGTGATCACGCACATTATTCGGTTGTCGGCGATGTGAATTTAAAACAAATTGCGGCGATTACTAATCGTAACTATGGGAGTGTCTATAATACCTACACTGGGTTGGTTAACTCTCTGGAGGAGATACTGGGTCGCAAGCATGCGTCCACTAAAATGTTGTTTGCCATTCCAATTGATGAATTTCGCTATGATCTGGTGAAAAAGTCGAACCCATATCGTTTTTTGGACGCAGTTTTATATAAGCGCTATCAAAACTTTGATGACTTTTTAATGGCGTCCGATAGTTCCAAAGCCACCATTTTGCGACATTTGAAACCTATTCGTGGTTACGCCAAAACCAGTGGGGTTCAATTTTCATATGAGACATTGTCGTTTATTGGGTCAGAATTAAATATCCGAATTTTTTTGGGGTTAACATATTGGTTAGCAACGAATGGGGCGGATTGGCCATTTGAAAATATGACGCATGAGCGTGCCAGCGAAATTCTTGATGCCGTTCTTAAAGCCTTTAAAGGCGGCGATGTGAATGTCGTGACACGTGAATTGTTGCTCTATTACATTGCGGTGGCACATCAACGCATTTTGACAGGGCAGGTGTTGACGCATGATCCGGATTCACAGATTTTACGGTATCCAATGCCAAATCTGTTTTCACCAATTGCTGAAGCGCTGACTGACGGACATCCAGTTTTAGATGGCTTATCTGAGCAGCAGCAACAAGGGGAAAGCGATGCGCTCTATTTTCTGTTTAATTTTGCGCCGCTGTATATTGTCAGTGATGGCCCGCTTGAGCGACGTGTGATCGAACGGTACAACCGCTATAATCCCGAAATTTATCAGTTGATTCAAGCCTTCTTTGCGTGTTTCCCATATAACTTTAAGCTACATCTGCAGTTGCCAGAAGAGACGTATAATCTGTTGTTAGCCAATATGCTGAGTGTCACCGTCAGCGTGCTGGTGTTCAAAAAAGACTTCACAACAACTTTACTCGCTGAGTTCAGTTCCAACATGCAGCAGACCAAAGATGATCCGGCTTTCTATGCTCAGATCAAAGCCACGCTTGAAAAAGTAGTGGATGAAGAACATCTCGAATCGTTTGACGGGTACATTGATGTTTTGGCCGAAGCGCTGTATCGCAACTTGCACCAACTACTCATCCAATTTCAGCCGCCAAAGAAAATTGTGGTTGCGCCAGTTGTTGAACAAACGATTACCGGCTATATTGACTTGCTAGCGTTTTTGCACGCTATCCCATTTGTCGAATTAGCGTCGCCCAATGCTAATCTGAAAGATGCCGATTTGGTCATCACGACTTCGGTTGAGCCAGTCAAAAAAGTAGCCGGCAAGGCACAGATATTCCCATGGCATATCAATGTTAGCAATGACCATTACGGCCAACTGTATGCCTTACTCCGTGAACTTTGGGATAAAAAAGTTTTAGAAGATGCCCGGTTCATTTATTAAAAGACAAATAGCTGCTTGCATTTGGGCCAAGAGGACTGGCTCCCATTATTTTTGAATAAAAACAGTGTGGGCGCTTGTTAATCAGTGCTAAATGCGATAATTTTAAGAATGAATAGCAAACACGTCTGAAGCGTCTATTGGATGATCAAGAGAGACAGCGGTTGGTGAAAGCTGTCAGCCATCCATATTCCAGCGCCTTAGTGGGTAGTGATGAACTGCACGGCCACTGACCGTTATCAGTTATTGAGGGTGGCGCATAGGCGTCAAACTTGGGTGGCACCGCGGAATGGCCTTTCGTCCCAACGAGATGGAAGGCTTTTTGTGTGCACTGAGATTTCAGACGCATCATGACCATATGAGGAGGACAAACCATGTTAGATCTAAAACTGATCCGGCAAAAACCGGAATGGGCCAAGGAAAAGTTAGCTGCACGTGCGATTAAAGGTGAAGAGATTGATGAATTATTAGCTTTGGATACGCGCCGGCGTCAGGTGACCGTTCAAACTGAAGAGCTTAAAGCCAAGCGCAATGATGTTTCAGGCCAAATTGCGGTTATGAAACGTAACAAGGAAAATGCTGACGATCAAATCAAGGCCATGCGGGAAGTAGGCCAAAAGATTGCGGCTTTAGACAAAGAACTCGCCCAGCTGAATGAAAAAGTAACCTACATTCTCGTCCGATTGCCAAACTTTCCGGCTGATGACGTGCCAATGTCGTTAAATGAAGACGATTCCCGTGAAGAATACAAATGGGGAAACATACCAACGTTTGATTTTGAACCAAAGCATCACTGGGATATTGGTGAAAAATTAGGCATTCTGGATTTTGAACGCGCGGCAAAGGTTGCCGGTAGCAGATTTGTTTACTATAAGGGCGCTGGTGCGCGTCTTGAACGCGCCGTCTATAACTTCTTCTTGGATGAGCACCAAAAAGAAGGGTATGAAGAAATCATTCCCCCATACCTCGTTAACAATGATTCTATGTTCGGTACTGGTCAATTTCCAAAGTTTACTGATGCGACCTATACGATCACGAATGATGGTGAACCACTGACTCTGATTCCAACAGCAGAGGTGCCTCTGGTCAACTATTACCGGAATGACATTATTGATGCTGAAAAACTTCCAGTTAATTTCACCGCACTTACACCGGCTTTTCGTTCTGAAGCTGGTAGTGCCGGTCGCGATACTCGCGGCTTGATCCGGATGCATCAATTCAATAAGGTCGAAATGGTCAAGTTTTGCAAGCCTGAAGATTCTTGGAAACAACTTCAAAACTTGATTCACGATGCCGAAGATCTTTTGCAAAAGCTCGGATTGCCTTATCATGTCATCACGCTGGCAAGTAATGACGCTAGCTTCACCAGTGCGAAGACGAATGATCTGGAAGTCTGGATGCCAGCGCAAGATCGCTATCGTGAGATCTCAAGTTGCAGCAATTGCACTGATTTTCAGGCGCGTCGTGCACAAATTCGCTATCGTGATGACGACGGCAAATTGCAGTTTGTCCACACGCTCAATGGCTCAGGGCTTGCTGTAGGGCGAACAGTGGCTTCTATTTTGGAAAATTATCAGCAAGCTGATGGTTCTGTGAAAATTCCAGATGTGCTTGTACCATACATGCAAGGACAAACCGCAATCACCAAGGAAAATTAATTGTTTCATGCATCTTTATGCAGTGAATCGCAAATGATTCACTGCTTTTTTAATGCAAACGTTCGGACTTTAAATTCTTAGCAAAACCTCATTTAAAAAGTGTTGACGCGGGTTCGTAAAGTTGATAATATATTCTCCGTTGTCAAATTCATAACCGATTCCGAGATTCATATCGGTTGCATGTTTATTCAAAAAGTTGTTGACATATTTCAACAGCTAGTGATAATATATGAAAGTTGTCTTTTGACAAGGTCGTCCTTTGAAAACTGAACAAAGTTTCGTTTAAATGTGCAGGGTCCTTGGTACTTCGGTACCGAGGCAAGAAGTAACATTTGCGAAGTCAATTCGCTAGAACAACA